>SAMEA104315426__coassemble_120_pt1 | contig 256980 bp, 225 predicted proteins | sample SAMEA104315426__metabat2_low_PE_040 | metagenome-assembled genome bin SAMEA104315426 (sample SAMEA104315426) | gut metagenome | biome: Monkey gut; feature: monkey-associated habitat; material: faeces | place: China | collected 2013 | reverse complement strand
TCCGAAAAACCTTGATATTACTGGGTTTTTGAGCCTTCGTTAATTATTCCCACTCAACTGTTCCGGGTGGTTTGGAGGTTATATCATAAACTACTCGATTGATATGAGCGCACTCATTTGTGATGCGATTGCTGACTTTGGCGAGAATATCATACGGAATTCTTGCCCAGTCGGCAGTCATAAAGTCATCGGTTGTAACGGCTCTGATGACAACCACATTGTCGTATGTTCTGTGGTCGCCCATAACGCCTACGGAGTTGACACCCGGAAGAACGCAGAAGAACTGCGCAAGGTTGCTCTCGTAACCGTTTTTGCTCATTTCGTCACGGAGTACCCAATCGGCATCCTGCAAAATTCTTACTTTTTCGGCTGTAACTTCGCCGATAATTCTAACGCCGAGACCCGGACCCGGGAACGGCTGACGCCATACAAGCTCGTGAGGAATTCCGAGTTTTTCGCCTACTGCTCTGACTTCGTCCTTGAAGAGGTCGCCGAGCGGCTCGATTGTGTCAATAAACGAAATATCCTTTGGCTTTTCAACCATATTATGATGAGTTTTGATAACGGCAGTCTGTGCCTTGCCATCACTTTTGCCCTTGCCGGACTCAATTCTGTCAGGATAAATTGTACCCTGCGCAAAGAATCCCTCTGCGGCTCTTGCTCTGACTTCGTCCCAGAATACCTTGTAAAATTCCGTGCCGATAATCTTTCGCTTTTGCTCGGGATCTGTAACGCCCTTTAAACATTCCATAAAGTGCTCGCCGCAATTTACACGAACAAAATTCATATCAAAAAGTTCGGTGAAAGTCTTTTCTACAAAGTCGCCCTCGTCCTTACGCATAAGACCTTGGTCAACAAAAACGCAGGTGAGTTGCTTGCCGACTGCACGGGAAAGCAAGCCTGCTGCAACGGAACTGTCTACACCGCCCGACAAGCCCAAAATTACATGCTTGTCGCCGATTTTTTCACGAAGCTCTTTAACAGTATTGTCGATAAAATTATCCATAACCCAGTCGCCTGAGCACTTACAAACTTCGTAAAGGAAGTTGTAAAGCACCTGCTTGCCGTACTCAGAATGAGTAACCTCAGGGTGAAACTGAACAGCGTAAATATTCTTTGCCTTGTTCTCCATAGCGGCACACGGACAGTCGTCGGTGTAGCCGATAATTTCAAATCCCTGCGGCGGAGTTGCAATATAGTCTGTGTGGCTCATCCAAACTACCGACTTTTCAGGCACGCCCTTGAAAAGCACGGAGTCCTTGGCATTGAGTTCAATCTTGCCGTATTCGGACACAGGAGCGGTTTTAACCTCGCCGTCGCCCATCCAAGCGATAAGCTGACAGCCGTAGCAAATGCCGAGAATCGGCACACCGAGTTCCAAAATATCCTTTGTATAATGAGGTGACGACATATCAAAAACCGAATTAGGTCCGCCTGTAAAAATAATGCCCTTGTAACCGTTTGCTTTGATAGTTTCAAGCGGGGTGGTATAAGGCAAAATTTCGGCATAAACATGATGGTCACGCACACGACGGGCAATAAGCTGATTGTACTGACCGCCGAAGTCCAAAACTAAAATCTTTTCCATATCTTTCTCGCAATCTAAAAATTTTAAATACACAATTATTATATAGTATATCCCGAATTAATGCAAGGGGATAATAGTCCAAAACAAAAAAGAACTTTGCATTGCTGCAAAATTCTTACTTTTCCAAATTATCAAGTGCATATTGACAGCACTGTATAACAAGCTGATTGAGTGACACGCTCTGATCCTGTGCAACACTTTGGAATTGTTCTATCAAATCATTGGGCATACGAAATGTTTTGTTAGTAAATTCCTCTTTTTTTACTTTAAACATGCTATCACCTCACAAGAAATATTATATATTCTTTTGTAGGTGCTTTATACACTTTATTTTTGCACTTATTTTTATGCTTGTAATTTGCATTTGTGTGTGATACTATTAACTTAACAAGTATCATTAAAAGGAGAAAAGAATATGAAAAAATCAATATCTGTAATTTTATCTGTTATAATAATGATGTGCTCGTTGAGCAGTGTTGCCTGTGCTTTTGCACAAGACGAAAGACGGGTATATGAGGGCACGACAACCTGCTATAACATCGCAGAAAAGAAATCATCTTATTCTGTTCACTACGGGAATATTGAATACACAGATTACCGAACAGTTACATATTATTTTACTGCCGAAAGAGACGGTGTATACTTAATCAAGTTGCCTGCTTCATATGATAGTGGCGGTTTGCAGGAAAATGACGGCTCAAATTACACATATTTAAAAAAAGGTGAAAGCTATCCTTTTTCATATAATACCTTAGAATATGATTTAATTACCGATTTAAATATAAATTCTACTGCACAATATAAAGTTACAATAACCAAACTTGAAAGTCCGTTTGAATATGCAGATGACATCGGCAACAAATATACAATTAACCCACAGACTATGACCGCCGAAATAACAAGGCTTTATGCTTCAAAGAAATATACCGTTAAAGATTCCATTTTTTCCTGTGCAATTACAAGCATAGGTGAATATGCATTTGAAAACAACACAAGTTTAACAGAACTCACCCTGCCTAAAACCGTAACTTATATAGGAAGTTACGCTTTTACAAGCTGTACTCATTTACAAAAAGTTATGGGAGTTGCAAAAGATTGTAAATTCGGCAATCAAATTTTTCTCGGATGTCCAAATTCAGCGGCTGTATACGACTATGAACAAAATATTCTTGATTCAGAAAAAGTAAGCACAAAACCGATAATATCCAAACCGTCAGAAAAAGTAAACACAAAACCGACAATATCAAATCCGTCAGAAAAAGAAGATGAAAATTAAGATACAGAAGTAACAGTATCTAAGCCTACTTTAAAATCTGTAAAGGCTATCAAAAAAGGTCACAAAATTAAAGTAAGTTGGAACAAAATTTCCAACGCAAGCGGTTATCAGGTTTGCTGGTACAAAGACAAAAAATGCAAAAAGACAGTTGCAAAGAAAAACATCAACAACGCTAACACAACAACATATTCGGGTAAAGGCTTTGCAAAAGGCAAAAAATATTATGTGCGTGTTCGTGCTTATAAAAACATAAACGGTTCAAAAATTTACGGCAAAAAGTCAAATATCAAAAGCGTAAAAGCAAAATAATAACAAAAGGCTCTCGAGGCAAATATCACTTCGAGAGCCTTTTTTGCACCCTGTCAATAGTGAAAGTGCAAAAATTGCACTTTATGTAAAGTCAGGGTGCAAAAATTATATGGTAGGCGAACAAAGTTCGCCCCTACGGTGTTAAAATAGATTAATATTATGCTTTTTTGAGGGCGAAAACGAGCCAGCCGTTGTTTTCGAGGCGTTCCATAACCTCAAAGCCGTTTTGAGCAAAGGAGTAAAGCACTTCGTCCTCTCGGCTTTCGATAATTCCGCCTGTGATGTAAACGCCGTCATCTGTAAGAAATTCGCCAACCTGCGTGTTGAACTGCATAACAATGTCGGCAACGATATTTGCAACAACAACATTGAACTTGCCGCTCACCTTGTCGGACAAATCACCCTGAACGGCGGTGAATCTGTCCTCGCCGAAACCGTTTTGGAGTGCGTTCTCCTTGGCAGTTTTGACAGCAAGTTCGTCAATGTCAACGCCGAATGCCGACTTTGCACCGAGGAGAAGCGTTGCGATTGAAAGAATGCCCGAACCGCAACCGATGTCAAGCACGGTGCTGTTTTCGTCAACATATTTTTCGAGTGTTTCAAGGCAAAGCTGAGTTGTTGGGTGAGAGCCGGAACCGAAAGCAAGGCCCGGCTCAATATCGAGCACCTTGCGGTCGCCGGCATCATAATTATCTTCCCAAACAGGACGGATAAGTAACTTCTTACCTATCGGCATAGGGTGAAAATACTGCTTCCAATTATTCTGCCAATCCTCCACCTTGCAATCTGAAATTGTAATTTCGTGCTCAATTCCGAGTGCGTCAAGGCGTTCCTTGATAAACGAAGTGGACTCAAGCGGATTTTCATCAGGATTGATATAAATATGGATTATGCCCTTTGTTCGGTCCTTTTCAAGCAAGGATTCCTCAATCAAATCAATGTGGGCAATCTCCATTGTTTCCTCTTCAAGAGCGGAATAATCCTCAATGTAAATGCCGTACGGCACTACCATATTTGCAATGTCGCCTGCGGCGTCTATATCTTTTGTGTCAACAGTAACAGCGATTTCCGTCCAGTTGTCCTGCTCGACTGCATTAGTCATTCCCATAATTTTAACCTTTCATATATGTGTTTCACAAAAATCTGTCGGGAAGATAACATCTTCCCCTACGATTATCAGAAGTTTACCTTGTGGCTTGGGTCGCCGAGATGATGATTATATAATTTTCTGTTGTCGAGTGCCCACTGTCTGTCGGAAAAACCGCCTTTTTCAACGCCGTCAAGAGCGTTGTTAATCTCGTAAATCGTTGCGTCAAGTGAGTCGAGAGTTGACAAAATCTCCGCCTCAAGAAACATTGGACGAACAGCCGCACCGTAATCCGGAATTCCGTGGTGTGACAAAATCATATGCTCAAGAAGTGTAACCTTTTCACCCGAAATGCCGAGTTTTTTAGCCGTTTCGTCAACATACATTGCACCTTTTACAAGGTGGCCGATAAGTTCACCCTCGGTGCTGTAACCGCTTGCAAGTCCCGATTGAGAAGTTTCAAGTTCCCAAGTTTTTGCAACATCGTGAAGAATTACACCCGAAAGAAGCAAATCTTTGTTGATGTTTGGATAAATTTTGCAAATTTCCTCTGCCATACGGACAATGCTCATTGTGTGATACATAAGACCGCCGACGATTGCGTGATGAAGTCGAAGTGCGGCAGGATATGTTACGAGTTTGTCCTTTTTGTCGTCAATAATAGACAGCACAATCGCTTTCAAATCCTCATCCCTAAACGCTTCAACCCTTTTGTGAATCATATCAAAAAGCTGTGCACCGCCAACCTCGGCACTCGGCACAAGGTCGGCAAGATTGTAGTCATCATTTGTCGACGCAGGACGCATTTGCGAAATTCTGAACTGGTCCCTGCCGTTATATTGTTCTACGCTTCCACGAATTTTAACAATCATATCTGATGAAAAAATGCCGTTTGGCTGATAATCCCACCATTTGCCGCTCATTTCTCCGTCTTTATCGCAAATAACGACATCAAGATAAATTGAGCCTGATTTTGTCTTTTTTTCTTCACATTTTTTGAGGAGCACAAAACTCTCAACCATTCCGTTTGGCAATTCGGTAAAATTCATAATATATCTCACTTTCGTTTGTGTTAATAACAAGAATATGTACGGTAGGCTAACACTACATACTGATTATACATTATAATACATTATATATCAAGTTGACGAACAAAAAATGTACTTTAACATTCTATTTGACATTTGACAATCAGACAATTTTGTAGTATCATTATAGCGTATGAAAACACAAATAATCACTCGGAGGATATACATATGAATACATGTTGGCTTCAAGGCAAAACCGTAGTTGTTACCGGCGCATCGGGCGGTATGGGTGCAGGTATTGCCGCAACACTTATCAAAAAACACGGTTGCACCGTTATCGGCGTAGCAAGAAACGAAAAGAAAATGCTTCACTTCATTGAAGAACTCGGCGAAACATATGCAAAGCAATTTTCATACGAGCTTTTTGATGTAAGCGTTAAAGAAAATTGGGAGAACTTTGCAAACGAGCTCAACGAAAAGGGCATTAAGGTTGATATTCTTATCAACAATGCAGGTATTCTTCCAAAGTTCAAGAGATTTGACAAATATTCTTATGACGAAATCGAAAGAGCAATGAACATCAACTTCTACTCTTGCGTATATTCGGTTAAAACAATGTTGCCGATGCTTCTTCAGTCAAGCACTCCGGCTATCATCAACATTGACTCATCTGCCGCTCTTATGACTCTTGCAGGCACATCAATGTATTCTGCATCAAAGGCTGCACTCAAAGGCTTTACAGAAGCACTTCGTGTTGAGTTCCAAGGCAAGATGTATGTTGGTCTTGTTTGCCCGGGCTTCACAAAGACAGACATTTTCTCAGGTCAGGGCGATGCTGATATGAGCAGCGGCGCAAAGGTTATGGATATGATTTCAACCGATTGCGACAAGATGGTTAAAATGATTATGTTCGGCATCGAACACAAAGCTCCTATGCAGGTTCACGGTTTTGATGCACACGCAATGAGCGTTTTCAACCGTCTTATGCCTGTTTACGGCTCAAAGCTTTTCAGCTCGGTTATGAGAATGGCTAATGTAGATATTTTCAAAGAAGTATTTTCGGATTAATCTAAAATTTCTTCTTTGTCATGGCAAAGACGCCAAGGCAGGATTGTACTATTCTGTCTTGGCTTATTTTATTTAAAAATTTAAAAGTGAGGTAAAAAACAATGGCTGAAGCTACAAAAGATATTGCAAAGCAAAAATATCTTAACTTCAAAGAAATTGCCGCTTATTCTCTCGGTCTGTTCGGCTTTCAGGCAATAGTCGGATTGCTCAACAGCTATCAGGCAGAATTTGACGGCTCGATTTTGGGTGCAAATGTATCGGTGGTTGCAATTCTCATCTTGATTGCAAAAATCGTTTCCGCAGTTGCCGACCCTGTCGTAGGTAATTTGGTTGACCGCTCAAAGAGTAAGATGGGCAAATTCAAAAGTATGATTGTGTATTCAATCGTTCCGCTTCTTGTTTTCACGGCGGTTGTGTTTATTGATGTTCCGTTTAAGGACAACAAGGTTGCAACATACATTTGGATTTTCGGCACTTATCTTATTTGGAGCATTGCAATGACAATGGGTGATGTTCCGTCGCAGGGTATCGCCGCCGCTCTCACACCAAACCCGACAGAAAGAACAAATGTTGTTTCTATTTCCAACACCTTCAAGCAGGTAGGTTTCAGCGCTTGCGTTGTTATCGTGCCTATTGTTTGCCTCATCATTCCGGGCGGCTCAAAGGTTTTTGTAAAATCGGGCGAAACAGACACCCCGATGATTTCCGGCGAATATCTCGGCACTGCGATTCTCACGGCAATTTTAGGTTGTGTACTTTTTGCACTCATTCCGCTCCTCAACAAAGAGCGTGTTACTGTTGAATCCGGCGAAAAAACAACCGCAAAAGATATGCTTTTTGCCCTCAAAGACAACAAGCCGTTTATGCTTGTAATTGTTTCTTACTTCCTCGGCTTCGGCAGACAAATGGCAATGGGCATTCAGGTTCAGGCTGCTACCGTTATTCTCGGAAGCCAAAACCTCGTTGCCGTTTTGGGTATTGTAACCGCCGTCGGCTCTATGATAAGCATGGCACTTTGCCCGTTGCTCATCAAAAAATTGGACGAAAGAAAAGCTTACATTCTTCTTTCGGTTTACGGCTTTGCCGCTTCGATTTTCTCATTTGCAGTCGGCTATTTCTGGTTCAAATCCCCAAGCAATATGGTGCTTACCGTTTTGTTCTACGCAAGCTTGTTCCTTATCGGCTTGCAATTCGGTGCCGTAACTCTTATGCCAATGATTATGACAGCGGACTGCGTAGACTACTACGAATACAAAACAGGCAAGAGAATGGAAGGCACCTGCTACTCAATCCTCACTCTTACAATCAAGGTTTGCCTTGCTCTCGGCACAGCTGTCGGACTCATCTTTGTTCAGGCTTCGGGCTACTATGACGGTCTTGCAACAGGCACATTTGACCTCAGCACAAAGAACATTATATTCTTTGCATACACTGCACTTCCGGGCATACTTGCACTTCTCTCAATCATTCCTATGATTAAGTATGATGTTGTAGGTGCCAAGAAAGCCGAAATCAGCGAAACCCTCGCAAAGAAAAGAGAAATTCAGTAATATACTTATTTATAAAAATACTCCTGCAACCAATTTTGCAGGAGTATTTTTTATTCTATATTTAACCATGTTCCCCATTCATCCAAAACACTTTCAGGGGTTAAATGCATAAAACCGGCAGTCGGCAAAAATGTCAATTCTGAAATGTATACTTTTTCTTTAGATTCATACAAATCAACTCTTACAAACGGAAAATCTGCACTTAAAATCTTTGAAAGTCTTTTCATCTCATCAAATGTAACAGGAATTTGAGGCTTTACCGAAGAATTATCGTGACCTTTAAGTTTACATTCAATCCTATTAAAATTCATATCATAGTAATCAATGTATTTGTCCTTTTCAAAAACATCACCGTTCCACACATCTGTGCTCATGTACAAAATTTTCGGAACTCCGTTAAAGCAAAAGAATTTATAACATACAAGGTCTTCTAAAAATTCTTCAATAATAATTTTCTTTTTAATGTATTTATACTGTATTTCAGCACTGAGTTTCCAATAATCCTCTTTCATCCATGCATTTAATTGCTCAACAGCGGCGTTCTTGTTAAATGTTTTTTTATCTTTAACAAGAATATTATATCCACAACCGTGATTACACTTAATTACAAATGAATTCGGCAATGACTCCCAATCAATATCATCGGCACTGTCATACACTCCATAAAGTTTTGGAAGAAGTTCGTCCAACCCCTTTGAATGAAGGTATTCCCTGATTTTATACTTGTCAATACAATTTGTTACTACATCATTATTATTGTAAGTATTTAATTTCAGCCATAATAGTTTTTCATTAATTGTTTTTGGATTTTTCAAATCCAATTTTTTATTAAAACTGAACCTATATGATATTTCTGTTTCCAATTTTGGATTTGTAATTGATAAAAATGTTTTTGCAATTTGTTTTAAATTCATATTGTTTCTCTTCTCTGAAATATATTTTCTCCGTTTTTACTTTGCTGTTTTTGCTTTGATGTTTGACCACGGGCCGTAATATGTTTTGCCGCCTGCCTTTTTATAAGCACGGATTCTTACATAATACTTTCTGCCCTTGGTGAAGTTTTTGCCGGTGTAAGTTACCTTTGACCTGCCTTTTGTAGTTGTTTTGGCAACAACTTTCTTGAACTTCTTGTCCTTTGCCCAATAGATTTGGTAGCCTGTTGCGGAGGTTGAGCACTTGTTCCACTTTGCCTTAATCTTGTGACCTTTAAGTGCTGTCAGGCTTGTTAACTTAACCTTTGCCGGGGTGTAATTCTTTGTTGTGGTTGTCGGAACAGTTGTTGTAATATTAGAATCATCATTCGGCATATTGTTGAAAACAGGAATGTAAAATGTGTGAGCACTGTTGAGAAGTCCTGCATTTGAATATCCGCTATACAAATGATAACCCTCACTTGCCGCACCGCTGACATTTGTCATATATTCGTGCCTGTACAAATTGCCCGACTGTGCATTAACATTAAATTTTTGCAAATACATTGTATATTGATATGTAAGATAACCGTTAGCAATGTACTTTGCACCGTAATAAATAGCCTTGTTAGGGTCAGTCCACGGTCTGCCGTAATTGCCCATATAAGTGGTGTTTACATCTGATTTAAGAATATATCCTGTTTCCTTGTCCTCGTATTTACCGTTGCCGAGTTCATTATAAAGAGTTACTCTATAATATTCACCGTCCTCTTTAACATATGTCATACGCTGACCGTTTGAAACAGTAACAATCGGAGAAGCCGTGGCATTTGTGCCGTCATAAAGTACCGTATCTTTATTAGCCTTTAAAAAACCTGCCGCCCAAGCAAGACCGTCCATAGCGGTGGTGTAAGCGCCGATGTTAAAATAATTAAATATTCCCTGAAATGGCGGCCTTGTTCCGCAAACAGCCGTTGCCGAATATGTTGCTCCGCCGTTTTCCTGACGGATTTTTGCGGCAATGTAATTTGCACTCATATTTGTATAATTTGATGCTTTAATCATTGCATCGGCATATGTATTAACCTCTGTTACGGTTTTGCTGATACCCTGAGTGTCAAAGTAATTTATCTTGCTGTTTGCCATCCATGTATTTTTAAGAATAGCATTCACACTTGAAACAGACTGAACGGCATCACTCTTTTTTATGCTCTCAAACTGAAAAATATACTTTTCATTAAGCCAATTACGAGGGTCAAGATATGCACGCAAATTTGTTTCGGTAGTCGGTGTACCCGCAAGCTCACCTTTTACGGCATCATCAAAATCAATGCCTGTTTTAAACGCAACGAACTTCCAATTCGGATGGGCCTTTTGCAAAGCCGCCAAGTCCTCAATATACGATTCCGAAAAGCCTTGTGCTCTCAAATTATCTTCAACAGTTCCTGCCTGAACAACCGTGCCGACAGCGACGCTTGAAAAAAACATTACAGCCGACATCGCAAGCGAAATAAACTTTTTCATTTTATACCTCCTGTGTGGAACATTCAAATTATTACAATTTGTAACTTTCTTTCTATATAATATCACATTTTGTACAAAAACGCAACACACTAAATTTTGTTTGCAATGGTAAATAGGTGCTATATATGGTATAATAACCACAAAGGAAGTGAAAAAAATGTTTGATATAGCTATAATCGGAAGCGGACCGGCAGGAATTTCTGCGGCAATAAATTGCAAAATCAGGAATAAGTCGTTTGTCCTTTTCGGTCAAAATGAGCTTTCACACAAGGTGGAAATATCCGAAAAAATCAATAACTATCCGGGTTTGCCAAACATAACCGGCGAAGAACTCAACGCAAAAATGCGTGAACAACTTAACTCAATGGAAATTGAAATTACCGATGAGAGAATAACCGGAATATACAAAATGAAAGACAAATTCACCTTGCTTGCAGACAGAAAAATGTTTGAAGCCAGGGCGGTTATACTTTGCCTCGGTGCGGAAACCGTTAAGCCGTTGCCAAACGAACGAGAACTTCTCGGCAGGGGAGTAAGCTACTGTGCAACCTGTGACGGAATGCTGTACAAAGACAAAAAAATCGCCGTATTCTGCGACAATGCAGACAGCGGAGAAGAAGTTGAATATTTGAGCGAACTTGCAAGCGAGGTTTACTATTCGCACAGGTTTGAGTCGAAAATTGACAAGGCGAATGTTACGCATCTTGAATCAAGAATTACTGCGGTTATGGGTGACGGCAAGGTGTCGGGCATTGAACTTGCAGACGGAACAAAGCTCGAAGTTGACGGTGTGTTTTTCATCAAACAGGCTGTTGCCGCCGATGTGCTTTTGAATAAACTTGAAGTTGAACAAGGAAGCATTGTTGTTGACAGAAATATGCAAACAAGCATTGACGGCTGTTTTGCCGCAGGCGACTGCACAGGCACTCCGTACCAAATTGCAAAAGCCGTAGGCGAGGGAAATGTTGCGGCACACAGTGCGATAAAGTGGTTGAATAATGTTAAATGAAATTAAATACAATCCCTCAGTCACTTTGTGACAGCTCCCTTTACACAAGGGAGCTTTTTTATTTTTATAGAGTAAAACCCGGTGCTCTTTAACAGAGCACCGGGCCACTTTGAGAACTATAATAATTTAATTTTAAATTACACTAAAAACTTACTTTACTTTTACTGTCTTCTTTACAGAAGCTGTCTTAGCGCCGTTTGTGCCGTAAGCCTTAACCTTTACAGTGTACTTACCAGCCTTAGCAACCTTAACTGTGTTCTTTGTAACGTTCTTCTTAACTTGCTTCTTTACAAGCTTACCATTTGCATCGTAAACCCATACAGCAAGCTTAGCAACCTTACCAGCGTTACCCTTAACAACGATCTTCTTCTTAGAAGCCTTTGCTGTTGGAGCAAATCTTACCTTAGCAACAGTTGCAGTAGCGTCACATTCTGAGCACTTCTTTACGCCTGTAGCGAAGATTGTAGCAGCCTTTGTTACAACCCACTTGTGAGCGCAAGTTACGTTTACTTTGTAGCCAGCATAGAGAGCTGTCTTGTAAGCAACAGAGTTTGCAGGAGCTGTGATTACAGTATCCTTAACTGAGAACATACCAGCTGTTACTTCGAGGTCAGGATTGTTGATAACAACCTTTGTGAGGTTTGGAGCACCAGTTGCATCGCAGCCGATTACTGATTCAACATTCTTACCAAGTGTAAGTGACTGAAGAGCCTTTGAGTTGTTTACAAATGCAGTTACCTTTGCACCGTTGTATGTGTCGTCTACTTTGATAGATGTAGCAACGCTTTCGTTTGTTGCAGCAACCTTTGCTACATAAACGTCTTTTTCTACATAGTACTTACCGGTCTTTGCATCGATTACGCCGCCAACATAGTTGTAAGGAACTTCTACCTTTTGCTTCTTAGAAGCCATTACGAATGTCTTGTCATATGTAACGCCTTCAGCGCTAGCGATTGTGATTGTTGCAGAAGCAGGAGCAGCTGTCTTAACAGCCTGAACTGATTCAACTTCGCCCTTAGCGTTCTTTACTTCCTTAGAAGTGATGAGTGTAGCCTTGTCAGCAACAGTAGCAACAAACTTGTATGTCTTGCCCTTTGTGAGGTAAGTATCAACAGTTGTGTACTTTGCAGGAGCTGAAGCCTTGAAGTCCTTCTTGTCAGCTACTACGTCCTTCTTAGTAGCATCATACTTATAAGAAGTTACATATTCTGTAGTTGAAGTTGTAGCACTTGTTACAGCTGTACCTACACCGTTAAGGAATGCATCTTCGCCGTCAATGTTGTTAAGAACAACCTTATCCTGAAGATATGTGGTGTAGTTGTCTTTTGTGATTTCTGTTGTGAATGCATCGTCAGCATAAAGACCAGCATAGCTGTTTGCCCATACATAAGCCTTTTCCAAAGCGCTCTTCTTGATTTGATTCTGCTGATCTGCAGTCATGCTCTTGAAGTTTGGATAGCTAGCGATAATCTTATCGTATGTTACCTTGTTGTAACCATGATACAATGGTGTTGATTCAACAGCAACTGTGTACTTGCCTGTCTTAGCAGGTGTGAATGAGTAGTAGTTGTTGTATGTAGTAGAGTCGATTTGCTTATCCAAATCAGCTGCATTCTTTGTAGCATACTTTGTGTCAATTTTAACATCAGGTGTAACCTTAGTTGATCCTACTGTGATTGCCTTGTATGATGGTACTGAAGGCAATACGCTGTCAGCAGCGAATGCTGAAACTGTACCAGCAAGTGAAGAAGCAGCCATAACAGCAGCAAGAGCAACTGATAATGTTTTCTTTGCAAGTTTCATTATAAAACTCCTCCTTGAATTTTGTTTTTGTTTTTGTGTTTCGCAGATTGTTCTCGTTCTGCAGTCTTTAGTGTGTTAATTCTTAAATTATTACCTCCCAAATCAGATTGCAATCCAAAGTTCTTGATTAGATCACACCATAAGTATAGTATAAGCGTACAAAAAAGTCAACAAAAATTTTCCTAAAAATCATTTTTTTGTAAAAAAAGAATTAAAGGACGGTATTTATATTGCTTTGTCTATGTACAAAATACACATACCTTGGAATAGCTTAATCAAGCCGATTACATTTATATGCCAAACCGACAAAGTCGGGTATAGCCGAAATTTATAAAACCAACAATCCCATAATGTCATGCGAACACAGTTCGCCCCTACGGGTTTAGTTTATATAATAGGTATATATTATATATTAATACTTTATTGGAGTAGAGTCAAGATATTTATTAACCATGAGTGCTACTTTGAACACGATTGCATCGTCAAACTCTCTCAAATCAAGGCCTGTGAGCTTCTTAATTTTTTCAAGACGGTAAACAAGGGTGTTTCTGTGAACAAAGAGCTTTCTTGAAGTTTCGGAAACATTGAGGTTATTGTCAAAGAACTTTTGAATAGTAAACAAAGTTTCCTGGTCGAGCGACTCGATACTGCCCTTTTTGAACACTTCCTTGAGGAACATCTCGCAAAGGGTGGTAGGAAGCTGATAGATAAGGCGGGCAATGCCCAAATTATCGTAGTTGATGATAGTTTTTTCGTTATCGAAAACCTTGGAAACTTCGAGTGCAACCTGTGCTTCCTTGAAAGATTTTGCAAGGTCCTTAATGCCTGTTACACAGGTGCCGATGCCGACAACAGCCTGGCAATAGAACTCGGTTGAAAGAGTGTCGCAAATAGACTGTGCAAGCTTTTCCAAATCCTTGGAATCAACATTTGGGCGTACCTCTTTGATAAGTGCAATATCGGTTTCGCTGATGCTGATAACGAAATCCTTGGTTTTGTCAGGGAAGAAGTTTTGCACAACATCAAAAACGGAAACATCGGTGTGTTCCGCAATACGGATGATGAAAACAACTCTTGTGGCATCATTGTTGAAGCGAAGTTCACGGGATTTGATGTATATATCACCCGGAAGAATATTGTCGAGTATTACATTTTTGATAAAGTTTGAACGGTCAAACTTTTCGTCGTTATTTTTCTTAATTTGGTCAAGCGCAACTGCGATAATAGACACATAGCGACGGCTTGTTTCGTCCGTGCCGTCAACAAAGCAGGCGTACTCCGGATGAACATCGTCACCGAAAGCCTTGTATGTGCAGGTGTCAACGCAAACCTGTGCTCCGCTGAAAACTCCGGCGGCAACAACGCCCTTGCGGGATTCGCCGATTAAGCCGAGCTCGCTGCAAGAAATGACAGTGCCGGTATCGTCAACAACGCCGATGATTCTGTCGGTTGCGTCACGCATTTGATTTATGATACTTTGAAATAATCTGTTAGGCATAAAATCTCCTCCAAGGTGCAACATACTCAAATACTGCACAAAAAAATATCAAACCTGTTGTATATATTATACAAGAGGTTTGACAAATTTGCAACCTTTTTACCAAATATTTTTCTGATTTTTGTTACTTTTGACTAAGGCTTTACAAAATACACAATATATAGTATTCAAACAATGTAAAACACACTATTTGCTACAAATCAAATCAAGCTCTTCGGCGGTCAAATATCGACTTTCGCCCGGTTTGAGTGAAGAATCGAGTGACAAATTACCCATTTTTACACGGTCAAGTGCCGTGACAGTTATGCCGTGTTTTTTGAACATACGCTTAACCTGATGATAAAGCCCCTGCCTGAGCACGACTTTGCAAACGGTCAAATCGCCGTCAATCGGGGTGACCTCGGCTTCAAGCAATTTTTCGCCGTTAAGTTCCATTCCGCCCCTGAAATCCTCAATTAACTGTAAAGTAATCGGCTTGTCAAGGCACGCAACATAGGTTTTGTCGATATGCCGTGACGGCGACAAAATCGAGTGAGCAAAATCGCCGTCATCCGTGATGAGAACGAAACCGGTTGTGTCCTTGTCAAGTCTGCCTGCCGGAAAAAGTCCTCGTCTTTTCATACTGTCGGGAAGCAAGTCAACCACGGTTTTTTCGCCCTTGCCGTCGGAAGCGGAAATCACGCCCTGCGGTTTGTTCATCATAATATAGACGAATTTTGAGTACGCAATTTGCTCGCCGTCAACCGTGACAATGTCGCTGTCGGCACACTTGGTATCTGCCGTTTTTATGACCGTGCCGTTGACCGAAACCCTGCCTTTTTTGAGCATTGTTTTGGCGTCCGAGCGTGAAATATTAAGTTGTGTGGATAAAATTTTGTCAAGTCTTGTCATTGAGTGCTACCAAAAATCCGTCATCGGCAGAGGTGTCGCACAAATCTGCACCGATAAGCTCGCCGTCGAGGACAATCAGGTTGGCAATAACATTGTCGTTATCGCCGTAATTTGTAATATGATATGTGTACATCACAGCGGTTTTGCCCTTATAGGCGGTCAAATCAAAATTCTGCTGTTTTTGAATTTCGTTATATTTATTGTACACTTCGTTGAATTTTTGCGGAATAATTATCTCCTTACTCTCCTCGTTTGAATCGGTTTTGTAGCCGAGAGAGTTGATGTAATTTACCCGTTCTTCAGCGGTTTTGCACGACACAACCGTTGATTTTGAGGCAGGTTTTGCCGGATGATTGCCGACAAAGGTCACAAGAATCACGATTACACCCGTCAGGAGAAGAATCAGCCCGAAAATAGTTTTGGGTTTAAGTTTAAAAGTTAACATACGCATAATATCACCAAAGGATTATATGCGTATGTTGAGGTTGTTATGAATTAAGTTGAATAGGTTAAACCCTACCGCCTCGTGTTACTCGGCACCTCCCTTGCAACAAGAGGAGCCTTAATCGGATTTATTCCGACTCAACAAGTTTTGTGAGAACTCGTTTTGCAACAGGACCTGCCGTTTGTGAGCCTGAATTTCCGTTTTCGATTGCAACAACAAAGGCATACGGGTGCTCGCTGTCATCCATAAAGCCGACAAACCACGCAATGTTGTGACTTTCGTCGCTGTCTATCTGTGCCGTGCCCGATTTTGCACAGAGATTAAGCCCTTTATATCTGCTTTCGCCGTAATGATTTGTGACATTATAACGCATCATTTCCTTGAGTTTTGCCGCAACATCGGAATTCATCATGGAAAGCTGATTGCTTGGCAGTGTAAAGTCAAGTGCCTTGCCGGCCTGATTTGCAAGAGAATCAACAATATTGAACGAAACCGCATTGCCGCCGTTGGCAACAGCCGCCACGATACGAAGCATGGTTATCGGTGCAATTCGGGTGTTACCCTGACCGATGCCTGTCCAACCGAGAGCGTCAACGCCGAGTTTGATTTTGTCGGTTGCGTCAAAATATCCTGCATAAGAATCAATAGTTCCGCTGACTGTTACGGCAGAGCCGATACCGAGTTCCTTTGCGGTAGTTGCAAGTTTTTCCTGACCGAGTTCAATGGCAATTTGGGCAAAAGTAGAGTTGCACGACTTTGCAAGTGCGTCCTTAAAATTGATGTGCTTGCCGTGATTTGCGTTGCACTTGATTGCCACGCCGCTTTCGGGTTGATATTCGCCGTCGCACACCCATTCTCTTGAATAAATATCGGGAATGTTTTCGATTGCACAAATTGCTGTGACAAGTTTGAAAGTTGAGCCGGGAACATAGTGAGCATCCAAAAGTCGATTGATGTAAACGCCCTCGTATCTTTCGCTTGTCAGGAGGTTGTCGGGAACATCCTCAACATCATATGACGGTGATGAAACAGAACAAACAATATCGCCCGTTTTGTAATTTACAATGCCCACGGTGCCCTTTCTGCCGTCAAGCGCCTCGTACGCTTCATCGCAAATATCACGGTCAATCGTGAGTTTGAGGTCGTTGCCCTTGCCGTATTTTTGAATATTATGCACGCCGAAAAGCAGGCTGTATCCCGTGAGCCTTGCGGAATAAACAGACTGAACGCCTGTTGAAATAAAGTTTTTTGGGTCGCCGACAACATGGAGCGTTGACTTTCGGGTTGTGGCAGAATCGGAATAAACACGGTCGCCGTCCTTGGTTTCGGCAAGAACATCGCCGTCCTTGTCATAAATCGTGCCTGCACCGATGAGTTCGCCGTTGCTGTAAACATGGTGGTTAAAGCGTTTCATAACCCAAGTGTCGCCGTTTTGCACAAGTGAAACGGTCATAAAAACAAGACCGACAACGAACGCAAGCGACATAATCCAGAGGAAAATTCCTCGTTTGGTAATCATTTTCATTTCTTCTTTGCACCTCCAAGATAATTGTAGGTACGGACATCCGAAGCCTTGATGAACGCAAGCACCGCCCAACAGCACATCATACTTGAACCGCCCTGGCTGACGAACGGAAGCGTTACACCAGTAAGCGGCAAAATATCGGTTATGCCGAAAATGTTAAGTGCGGTTTGGAAAAGCAACATTCCCGCACTTGCAATGGAAGCGATTGAATAAAATGTTGAACGGGAAGCAATGGAGTTCATCAGTGCCGACACCGCAATGCACACGAAAGAGAGCACAAGTGCGATACCGAAAAGATAGCCCCATTCCTCACAAATTACGCCGAAAATAAGGTCGTTTGTTGACTCACCGATATTGCGAATATTGCCGTTGCCGATGCCGAGACCGAGCAGTCCGCCGCTTGCAAGGCCGACAAGCACACGGCTCTGCTGGTAGCCTGTTGAATAGTAGAATTCAGGTTCCATAACATGGCGGTAAACCGCAAATCTATTCTTGATATTGCTACGATATTTAAGCACGATTGCACTGCCCATCACAGCCGAAGCGACCGCCAAAACAATGGTTTTGATGTCGCCCGAATTCATAAACGCAATGATGAGGAAAGTGACAAAGAAAATCAGCGCCGTGCCGAAGTCCTTGATGATGATAAGCGAACCGACAACTGCCATTGAGAAGCCGATGAATGCAATGATGTTCTTTGAAGTTTGGATTTTTTCGAGCGTTGCCGAGCCGACAAAAATGAACGCAACCTTGACAAATTCCGACGGTTGAAGCGTTATGCCGCCGATGGTTATCCAATTTCGTGCACCGAGTGTTGTTTTTGCAATAACGAGATTGACAAGCAAGAGCAAAAGCGCACCGATTGCCACATACAAACGCAGTTTCATACAAAAATCAACATAACCGAGCAAGAACATCAGGAAGATGAAAATCAAAATTCCTGCCAAAATCATAAAATACTGCTTCAAGGCGGCGTCCGCATTTTTACTACCGATAGTCACAAGACCCACTCCCGACAGGAAAAACGCAATGATTTCGAGTTCAAAATTTCGTCTGTGAAAAACGGTGTAAAAGAAAATCAAATACACCCATTCCGTTGCAATAAGAAGTGCCAACGCTATCATAACTTTTGGCTCAAAAGCGTCACCGCAATTTGCACCCGCAAAGCCTGTTACAAGCTGAAAAAGCGACAGCACAAACAGTAACGCAAAGTTATTGACCGGCTTTATTCTGACCGGCTTTTTAATTTTATCTTTCATAATCTTACCTCTCATAGAAGATGAACACCCTGTCACCGAATGTTATCATATCTTCATCAAAAATAAGCTGTGACTGTGTCAAAAATCTGCCGTTGAGCTTTGTTCCGTTGTGGCTGTCCAAATCGGAAAGTGCCCAACCTCTCGAAGTTTTATAAATTCTGGCGTGGTGCGAACTTACGGTTTGCGACATAATGCGAATATCCGCATCCTCACCCCTGCCGATGAGTACATCCTGCTTTTTGAGGTAAATCGGCTTTTTTGTTTTTATGTCAACAAGAACGCCGTAAGCAACGGTTTTTGATTTTTCGCCGCTCGGCTGAGCCTCGTTTCTTATCTGCTTTTTGCTGTTTGACGAAAGAGCCTCTTCACATTCAAATTTAAGCGGAATATTGCCGATTGTGATAATATCGTTGTTTTCAATCACGCAACTGCCGTCAACCTTTTCGCCGTTTACCAAAATGCCGATTGCACGGGCGGAAGTGTCGGTTACCACCCAATCCTTGCGTTTTTTGGCAATAACCGCATGAAAACGGGCAACGGTCGGAAGCGGCAAAACAATATCGTTTGCCTTGCTTTTGCCGATTGAAGTTTCCCAATGAGTGATTTCAACTATATTGCCGTCATTTTGGTCAATGAGGCGAGCAAGTTTGTGCACTCTCGGACGGTTGCGAAACAGCGATATAATGCAGGTTGCCAATATAAGAACTGCGGCAACGGGAGCAACATATCGCAAAATCATGATAAGGTAGTCCATAAAATACCCCTCTTTATAAAATATACATAATAATACATAATAATTTTATTAAGTTTTGCCGAAATTGTCAAGTTACTTGAAAATTGTTAACAATTAATCTATAATATATGTGTATCAAATTTAAGAAAGGGATAAAAAATGGTAGAAAAAAGCATTTTCGGCACTCTTGCCGACGGAACAGCTATTGACCTTTACAAAATTACAAACAAAAGCGGTGCATTTGTAACACTCCAAACGCTCGGTGCAGGTATTCAGTCAATCAATGTGCCCGACAAAAACGGCGTACTTGCAGATGTTGTGCTCGGTTTTGACAATCCGCAGGATTACACAAATCCCGACCTCGGCTATCAAGGTTTGGTTGTCGGCAGATGGGCAAACAGAATCAGAGGCGCAAAGTTCACATTTAACGGCAAAGAATACACAACACCGATGAATCAGGGACAGTGGACACTTCACGGCGGCGGACGCTTCAGTTTTACACCTTGGGATGTTGAGGAAACGGGCGAAAACTATGTTGTTTTCAAGCGTTTTTCACCTGACGGAGAGGACGGCTTCGGCGGCAACTTCACAATGAGAGTTAAGTACACATTCACCGATGACAACACGCTTCGCCTTGAATACAGCGTACTTTCGGACAAGGATACGGTTGCAAACCCTACAAACCACGCATATTTTAACCTTTCGGGCAATCCTGACGAAACCGTGGAAACTCACTTCCTCAAAATCAATGCAAACTACTTTACCGAAACCGATGACGACCAACTTCCGACAGGCGAGCTTGCAGAGGTTGAGGGCACAATGATGGATTTCAGAGAGAGCAAGCAAATCGGCAGAGATATTGACAAGCCGTTCAGAGCAATAATTGACGGAATAGGATACGACAACAATTTCTGCCTTTACAAAAAAGATTTTACACTTCAGGAAGCGGCAGTGCTTGAGCACAAAGAATCGGGCAGAGTGCTTGAAGTGTACACAGATTTGCCGGGTATTCAACTTTACTGCGGCGGCTGGCTTGCAAAACAGAGCAATCCGGGCAAGGCAAACGGCAAGGTAACATACCGCAGAGGTGCGGCACTTGAAACACAGTTTTACCCTGACACCGTGCATTTTCCAGATGTGTTCCCATCACGCTTTGTAAAAGCAAACGAGGAATTCAAAACAACAACGGAATTCAGATTTTCTGTAAAATAAACTTTTGCAGTAACAAAAACAATTCTCCCTCATAGTATGAAGTGAAGCAAAGGATAACATCCTTATCTTACAATACTGTGAAGGAGAATTTTTATGCCCGACAATCCTATTATTCAAAACTGCAACAGAAAAATAAACGAAGCAGTTTGCATTGACACAAAACGAATTTACGATTCGTGCGTAAGCAAAGACTGCTTGGAAGATTTAAGAGTTACATTTTTTGGTGCAAGCCAGCGACTTATTGATGAGGCAACAACCGTAAAATGCCGCAACTGCGTGATTAAAGCGGTGAGCATTGATGTTGACGAAGTACCGTTCAATCGAGGATTTTACAGTGCAAATGTGCATTTTTACTTTATGCTGTGCTTTGACTGCTATAATGCTCCGTGCTCAACTCCGCAGGTAGCTGTGGGCTACACCGATTTTGAAAAGAAGTGCATACTCTACGGCTCGGAGGGTGATGTCAAAATCTTTACATCAAATCTTTGCGATGAAAGAACGGACTGCCCAGAAGCACCGCAGTACACAAACCCAACCGCAAAGGTGCAAGCCGTTGACCCGGTTGTGCTTTCAAGCGAAGTTGTGGAAACCTGCAACTGCCCCGTTCCGCTATGCACCTGCTTCCCTCAAAGCATTATGCAAGGCTCAAACGAGGGCGGAATTCCCGTTGCGTCAAGCAGAGCCGTGCTTGTAACTCTCGGACTTTTTTCGATTATTCAAATGGAAAGAGATGTGCAAATGACCATTCCTGCATATGATTTTTGTATTCCTGACAGAGAGTGCAATTGCTCAACGCAAGACCCGTGCAGTGCTTTTCAAGGTGTGGAATTCCCTGTGGATGAGTTCTTCCCACCTGAAAAACCCGACGGCTGTTGCTGTCCCGGCGTGATTGAAAAGTAACCAAAAGCGGACGGAAATTCCGTCCGCTTTTTTAAGCAAAAACAAAGAGGCGAACACAGTTCGCCCCTACGAAATAACGATATAAAATTTATAAATGGAGCTGAATTTCGTTTTCTTGCGAAGGAAGATGTATATAGATACCTCGACTGAGCAAAAAACGAAAAAGAAAAATGCCTTGAAAATCAAGGCATTTTATATTTAGTATTATGAGAAATGGGATGATTTTTGCTTTTCTCGGGAGGAGAGCTGTATGAAGATACCGCCTCCGAGCGAAAAAGTGAAAAGCACCCATTTATGGTTTTATTGTTTTGCACCGTTAATGAACATTTCGCATGCCTTTACCGTTGCTGCATAGCAGTTGGCAAGACCTTCGGCGTTCATATTGTCGTATGTATCACGACGGGTGTGGTAGTAATCTTCAAGATTATGGTTAAGACCGGTGATACCTGCTGCACGGAAACCTGCCTGTGCAAATGCAGCCGAGTCGGTTGCACCACCGAGTGGCGGAACCCAACCCTTTTTGCAAGGAACATCTACTGCCTCGGCAGCTTCCATAAAGAGGTCGGAATAATCCTTATCAGCTTTAACGGTACCGTTAAGGTCACGATAGTTAACCATCAAATATTTAGGGTCGTGAATTGTATCGTAAGAGATAATCATAGTCGGACAATCCTGGAATTCGCCCTTATGAGCCTCGCACCAAGCCTTTGAACCACGAAGTCCTGCTTCTTCGGAACCTGTGAGAACGCAACCGATTTCTGTATCTTCAAGGTCGATACCCTCGTCCTTGAGTGCTTTCATAACAGCGATGCCCATATAGCAACCCGAAAGGTTATCATTTGCACCGTCAACTACTCTGTGATAGTTAACCATCCAATAAAGGCCAACAAGCGGAATGAGGAAAATAAGACCGATAAGGCTTGCCTTAACGATTGGTTCAGAGGCAGGAACATTGCCGAAAACACCGAACTTTACGCATTTGATGATTGCGATTACAAGATAGTAAACTGCACCTACACCGCAAAGAACAGCGTGTCCCTCAAAGCCGACACCGCCGAATTTGTAGTTCATAGGCCATTCCCAAGCTGCGTCAGGGTGACCGTTGAAAAGAATTCTTCTTTTTGGTGTGCCGCTTGTGCACTTTTTGATAGCGGTTACATTGTGACCTGTTTTTTCAGGGAATGCCCAGTCAATGAGTTTGAGATAAAAACCGAACTGTGCAAGCACAATTGCAAGACCTACAACGATGAGAATAATGCTCAAAATCGGTGCAAAAAATGAAAGTGCAATACCTACGATAACAAATGTGATGGTGAAATAAATCCAGCCGAAGAACGAACCCGGATTTTCCTTGAACGACTCAACATCTGCCTGCTCGCAGCCACAATCCTTTTGAAGAACCTCTGCCATATATTGGCAAGCCTGACGCTCGCCCCTTGAGCCGGGATCTCTTTTATCAAAAGTCTTGATAATATGAGTGATTTCGTCAATCATATATTGAGCGGCTTCGTCTTTTTTGTTGATAATTTTTGTTAAATCCATAAAAAGACCTCCAAAATGAAAATTTATACATTCAGTTTATCACAATTATACAAAAGTTGCAATAAGTTAGAACGAATAAAAATAAATTTGTTAAAATAATTGTTGAAATAATAATATCCTCCTCTGCAAAGAGGTTTTTAATTCCTATTGACAAAGTGGGGATTGACTAATATAATATAAAATTAGATTTATATACATATTAATATATATGAGGGACAGAATATGAAAATCAGCGAAATACTAAAAAACAACAAGGTGACGGTATCGTTTGAAGTTTTTCCGCCAAAGCAGTGGGACAAGCTTGAAAACACAAAAAATACCGTAAAAGAAATGTGCAAATACAATCCGTCGTTTATGTCGGTAACCTACGGTGCGGCAGGCACAACATCGGGATTTACAACAGAAATTGCGAACGAGATAAAAAAATGCGGCGTATCTCCGCTTTCGCACCTCACTTGCCTGACTTCTACAAGGGACAAAATCCATCAGGTTGTCGGCGAGCTTGAAGAAAACGGAATTGAAAACATTCTTGCACTTCGTGGCGACATTCCGCAGGGATTTGAATTTACGGACAAGCAGTATTTCAAAAACGCATACCAGCTTGTAAACGAAATCAAAAGCATTAATCCGAACATCTGCATAGGCGGTGCGTGCTATCCTGAAACACATCCGGAGAGCAAAAACAGAGTTGAGGACATTGCCCGACTCAAAGAAAAGGTTGACTGCGGCGTTGAATTTTTGACAACACAGATGTTTTTTGACAACGAAAAATTCTTCAACTTTTACGAAATGTGCCAAATCAAAGGCATAAATGTGCCGATTATCGCAGGAATTATGCCGATTACAAACGCAAATCAAATCAAAAGAAGTATTGAACTTTCAAACTCAAGCGTTCCGCCAAAGTTCTTCAGAATTATGGACCGCTTCGGCGATGACCCTGACAAGATGAAGCAGGCAGGCATTATCTATGCCACCGAGCAAATCATTGACCTTATGGCAAACGGCTTCAACAACATTCACATTTACACAATGAACAAGCCTGATGTTGCGGCGGCAATTATGGGCGGACTTTCTAACATCATCAATGAATAAAGCAGACATTTTAAGATATATGCGAACCTCGTCAAAAACCGACGACCCGCAAATTTTGGCACTTGTTGACAAGGCGATAGACATCATCAATTCATCTGTAACACCGAAAACGCTGTACAGGATTTTTGACTGCAAGGTTACGGACAAATCGCTGATTATCGGCGACACGGAATTTTCCAGCACCCGACTTGCAGAGAACCTAAAAGGCTGTACAAGGGTGGTTGTATTTGGTGCAACACTCGGCACGGAATGTGACAGGCAGATAAAAATCGCAACGGCAACGGATGTGGCACTTGCAATGGCGTTGCAGGCAACCTCGGCGGACAAAATCGAGGAGGTTTGCGACAATCTTGAACAGGAAATAATCAAAAAGCACAACATAAAATTGCGACAGAGATACTCACCGGGTTACTTTGACCTTGACATAAAGGAGCAAAAAAAATTCTTTTCTCTGCTCGAACTACAAAAACGAATAGGCTTGACGCTCACGGACACATACGAAATGTTGCCGACAAAGAGCGTTACGGCATTTATAGGAATTGACGAATTATGATAAAATATTTTGACGGTGGAATGGGAACAATGCTCAACCTCAAAGCAGGTGAGCTTCCCGAACTTTTGAACCTCTCCGACCCGGAGAGAATTTTTGCCATCCACAAGGCATATGCCGAGGCAGGCTGTGACATTATTTCAGCCAACACTTTCGGCGCAAACAGATTAAAATACGACAATGCAGACGAACTCATCAAGGCTGCCGTGCAAAATGCACGCAGAACAGGCAAAAAAGTTGCTCTCGACATCGGACCGACAGGCAAACTCCTAAAGCCGATGGGCGACCTTGATTTTGAGGAATGCGTGGATGTTTTTGCCGATATGGTTAAAGCAGGCAAAGACGGTGCAGACCTTGTTCTTTGCGAAACTTTCGGCGATGTTTACGAACTTAAAGCCGCTATGCTTGCCGTCAAAGAAAACTGCAATTTGCCGCTTGTTGTGTCTATGATTTTTGACGACAAGGGCAGACTTCTTACCGGTGCGGATGTAAAAACCGCCTGTGCGGTTGCCGAGGGACTTGGTGCAGACGCAATCGGATTCAACTGCGGATTAGGACCAAAGCAGATGATTCCGCTTGTTGAGGAACTCGAAAAATGCTGTTCAACCCCTATCATCGTTATGCCGAATGCAGGCTTGCCCGAAAGTGTTGACGGCAAAACAATCTACAATGTTGACCCGACGGAATTTGCCGACTATATGAAGCAAATTGCCGAAATGGGCGTTTCTGTACTCGGCGGTTGCTGCGGCACAACGCCTGAACACATCAAGGCTATGATTGATACAACAAAGGACATTCCCGACAAAGTGCCGAGTTTCAAGACCGACACGCTTGTTACTTCTTATTCTCAATGCGTTGATATTTCCGACATTGTGGTTATCGGTGAGCGAATCAACCCAACGGGTAAAAAATTGCTCAAAGAGGCGCTCCGCAACAAGGATATGGACTACATTTTGCGTGAGGGCATCACCCAAAAAGACGCAGGTGCGCACATCCTTGATGTGAATATGGGCTTGCCTGAAATTGACGAAGAAGAAATGCTGTGCAAATCGGTGTTTGAGCTTCAATCCGTGCTCCCGACACCGCTTCAGCTTGACTCATCGGACGCAAAAGCTATGGAATCGGCACTCCGCATTTACAACGGCAAGGCAATGATTAACTCCGTAAACGGCAAGGAAAAGTGTATGAAAGAGATTTTTCCGCTTGCCAAAAAATACGGCGGTGTGGTTGTGTGCCTTTGTCTTGACGAGGACGGTATTCCGTCAACCGCAGAGGGCAGAATTGCCATTGCAGAGAAGATTATCAACACCGCAAAAGAATACGGAATCGACAAGAAAGACCTTGTTGTTGACGCTTTGACCATGACGATTTCCACCGACAAAAACAACTCTGTGGAAACCTTGAAAGCCGTTGATTACATCCGTCATACTCTCGGAGTTAACACGGTTTTGGGCGTGTCGAACATCAGCTTCGGCTTGCCGAACAGAGAGGCAATCAACACGGCGTTTTACACTTTGGCTATGAACGCAGGTTTATCGGCCGGCATCATCAACCCAAAATCAAAGTCGATGATGAACGCATTTTACAGCTACAAGGCACTTGCGGGGCTTGACGACAACTGCGAGGAATACATCAAATCGGCGACCCCTGTTGAGGTCGTTGCCGAGGGTGCAAAAATCGACTTAAAGCAGGCAATCATCAAGGGTATGAAAGAGGAAAGTGCAAAGTGCGCAAAAGAGCTTCTTCAAACCACTGACAGCCTTGAAATAATCAACAACTACATCATCCCGGCACTTGACTTTGTGGGTGACGGATTTGAAAAAAACACGCTGTTTTTGCCTCAGCTTTTGATGAGTGCGGACAGTGCAAAATCTGCATTTGACGAGATAAAAGCCCACATTGTTATGAGCGGAACTCCGCAGGTCAAGGGCGACAAAATCATCATTGCCACCGTTGAGGGCGACATCCACGACATCGGCAAAAACATTGTTAAGGTGCTTTTGCAAAACTACGGTTTTGATGTTATCGACCTCGGCAAAGATGTCAAATGCGAACTTGTGCTTGAGGAAGCAATCAAACAGAATGTCAAACTTGTCGGCTTGTCGGCACTTATGACAACGACCGTTCCGAATATGGAAAAGACGATTAAACTTTTGCACGACAACACCGACGCAAAGGTATTTGTAGGCGGTGCAGTGCTCACAAGAGATTACGCAAAGATGATAAATGCCGATTGGTACGCAAAGGACGCAATGGAAAGCGTCAGAATTGCACAGGAATTTTTTGACTAAGGAAGCAAAACATTATGATGATTTCAACAAAGGGCAGATATGCTTTGAGCATTATGCTCGACCTTGCCGCACACGATGACGGCAACTACATTTCACTCAAGGACATATCGGAAAGGCTCGAAATTTCTATGAAATACCTCGAAGCGATTATTGCAAAGCTCTCAAAGGGCGGACTTGTTGACAGCGCACGAGGAAAGAGCGGCGGATACAAACTCAACCGCAAAGTTGAGGAATATTCTGTGGGCGAAATTTTGGTTTTGACCGAAAAAACGCTTGCGCCCGTTGCATGCGTTGATTGTGACGCCTGCAAAAAAGAGGAATCCTGCCTCACCAGACCTATGTGGAACGAGCTGAACGAAATCATTATGAATTTCCTCAATTCCAAAACCTTGGCAGATTTGTTGTAAAAACAAAAAACGGTGATTAACCCGGCAATACGCAAAATAAAAAAGCAACTCGAAATGAGTTGCTTTTATTTGTTTACAATCAGTCTGATGTGTAAGGCAAAAGAGCGAGATGTCTTGCTCTCTTGATAGCTGTTGTAAGCATTCTCTGGTGCTTTGCACAAGTGCCTGTTACACGGCGAGGAAGGATCTTTGAACGCTCGGAAATGAACTTCTTGAGCTTTGTTGTGTCCTTGTAATCAATGCTTTCAGCCTTATCTACACAAAATTGACAAACTTTTCTACGGCTCTTTCTTGGGCCCTTAGCGTTATATGCCATTTTGGTTTCCTCCTTAATTAAAATAAGATGTTAGAACGGAAGGTCGTCATCATCGTCAACGATTTCTTCAAAATCGCTGTTATCTGCGCTTGCATAAGACGGAGCAGGCTCGTTGAAGCCGCCGTTTACGGCAGGTGCGCCTGTGTTCGACTCATTCTTTGAGCCGCAGAATGATACGTTGTTTGCAACAACCTCGACCTGTTTTCTTTGGTTACCGCTTTTGTCTGTATAGCTGCTTGTTTGGATTGAACCTTCAACAGCTATCATTGAACCTTTGTGGAAATATCTGCTGATAAATTCCGCAGTTTGACGCCATGCAACACAATCGATGAAATCTGCCTGTCTGTCTTGTCCGGAGCGTTGATAATTTCTATCGCACGCAACCTGAAAACGGATAACAGAAACACCGCTCGGAGTTGTACGGAGTTCAGGTTCAAAGGTAAGTCTACCCATAAGGGCTACCATATTAATCATAGTATGCCTCCTAATTATTCGCCTTTAGCGACGATAAGTGAGCGAAGTACACCGTCTGTAATGTTGATTACACGGTCAAGCTCAGCAGGGAAAGACTCTTCTGATGAGAAGTTGATAAGAACATAGTAACCGTCAGCTTCGTAGTTGATAGGATAAGCAAGCTTCTTCTTGCCCCATTCCTCTACTTCGCCGAGAGTGCCATTCTTAGAGATGAGGTCAGTGAACTTTGTCTTGAGAGCGTTTACTGCCTCTTCTCCCTTTGAAAGAGAGAAAACCATAACGATTTCGTAGTCTTTTAATGCCATTCTTCAGCACCTCCTTTTGGACTTTGGCGTATTATCCATACGCAAGGAAAATTTACTTGCATTAAGACATACTGCAAGTGTTAGTATTATAGCAGTTGGCAAGCAAGATGTCAAGGATTTTTTTAAACGAATACCGGGCGAATTCCTTTTAACCCCTCAGTCGCACATAAAGTGCGACAGCTCCCTTTGATGACAGAACAAAGGGAGCCTTAATAGGTTAGATTATTTAAATGAATTGGTGTTTTCGTCGTATTCAAAGCCTGCGGCTGAGAGGGTGGAGATAATCTCATCTTTATCCTCATCCATATCATCGCAAAGGGCATCGAGTGACGAATAACTGTCACGCAGTTTCATATTTATCATACTTAAAAGTATGAACGGGTCTTTTGATAATGCCATAATTTTCGCCTTAATAATTTTATTCTTCCGCTTCGGAAAGGAGGATTTTGTCGTCCTCTAATTCTTCGCCCGATGTGAGCTTGAACTTTGCAAGAAGGTCGGCTGTGGTGAGCTTCTTCTTTTCCTCGCCCTGAACATCATAGATGATTTTACCGTCATTCATCATAACAAGGCGGTTACCGATATTGATAGCGTCTTTCATATTATGAGTAATCATAATTGTTGTAAGATGATTTTCGGCAACTATTTTTTCTGTCAAATCAAGCACTTTTTTGGCTGTTTTAGGGTCAAGTGCGGCTGTATGCTCATCAAGAAGCAAAAGCTTTGGCTTGCGAAGTGTTGCCATAAGAAGTGTAACAGCCTGACGCTGACCGCCCGAAAGCAAGCCAACCTTTGATGTAAGTCTGTCCTCAAGACCGAGGTCAAGGTGTTTGAGCACTTCCTTATAATGCTCTTTTTCCTTGCGTTTTACACCGGCACCGAGGCCTCTGCGACTGCCTCTTCTTGAAGCAAGTGCAAGGTTTTCGATAATCTGCATATTAGCGGCAGTACCTGTCATAGGGTCCTGGAAAACTCTGCCGATATATTTTGCTCTTTTGTGCTCCGGAAGTTTTGTGACATCCACGCCGTCAATAACGATTGAACCGCAATCAACAGGATAAACACCTGCTATCATATTGAGCATTGTTGATTTGCCGGCACCGTTGCCGCCGATTACGGTAACAAAATCGCCCTCGTTGAGAGTTAAATCAATGCCGTTGAGCGCCTTTTTTTCATTAATAGTTCCCGGATTGAAGGTTTTATGTACATTCTTGATTTCTAACATATCACTTAACCTCCTTTTTTGCAGTCTTAATATGAGTTTCTTGGTATCTGCCCTTGATGTAAGGAATGCCAAGGAATACGGCAACTACTGCGGCTGTGAGGAGCTTGAGGTCGTCGGTGTTAAGACCGAGGCTGATAACAAACTGCATAACGATGTAATAGATGATACCGCCGATTGCAACTGACAAAAGCTTGAGTGCAAAGTTCTTGAAAATCTTGCCGAAAAGCACTTCGCCGATGATTACAGCGGCAAGACCGATAACGATTGCACCTCTACCCATATTGATGTCGGCATAGCCCTGATACTGTGCAAGAAGTCCGCCTGCAAGTGCAACCAAACCGTTTGAAAGCACAAGTGCGATAATTTTTGTTGAATTGATATTGATACCGTTTGCACGAGCCATATTCATATTTGTACCGGTTGCACGGATTGCGTGGCCGATTTCTGTGCCGAAGAACCAATAGAGCAACGCAATAATGACCAAAACAAAGATTGTGGCAACAATAAGTGCCTGATTAAGCTTTGTCATTGAGCAAATAAGATCATATTTATAGCCGGACACAGGCTGATTTGCCTTGCCCAAAATACGCAAGTTAATAGAATACAATGCAAGCTGGGTCAAAATACCTGCCAAAATAGGCGGAATACCAAAAGCCGTGTTGAGTATACCCGTTACAAGTCCTGCCAAACATCCTGCAACAAATGCGATGAGAAGTGCAAGATAAACATTGCAACCTGCCATAAGCGACATTGTCATAGCGGCACCGCCTGTTGCCAAAGTTCCGTCAACGGTAAGGTCGGCAAAATCAAGCACTCTGAATGTGATATACACACCGATTGCCATAATGCCCCATATAAGTCCCTGACCGACAGCACCCGGCAGAGCATTTAAAAATCCCATAAAATTTACCTCATTTCTCGGACTTCTAAACAAAAGCCCATAGTTTTCAATTATACTTTATCATTATACTTTAAAGCGTTGAATTAGTCAACTGTTAATTTGTACATAACTGATTGTGTTTGCCTAATTCCTTTTAACCCCTCAGTCGTGCATAAAGCACGACAGCTCCCCTTGATAGCATAACAAGGGGAGCCTTTATAGATTTATATTTATTTGTTTGATTATTCCTCTGTGGTTGCTTCCTCGGTTACAGCCTCGTAGCCGTCAGGAATTGTAACGCCAAACTTCTTTGCTTGGTCAGGATTGTACTTATATGTAAGGCCGTCTGTTTGCTGAATGTTCATTTCAGCAGGATTTTTACCGTTTACAAGAATATCATATGCCATTTGAGCAGTTGTCTGTCCAAGTGTGTAATACGAAATTGAAAGAGTTGCAACGGCTTTTGTGTTTTTAAAGATACCCTCTTCGCCTGCGATAATCGGAACATTTGCGTGTGAACAAGCGTCATCAATTACCGCACCGTTTGAAGCTGCTGTGTTGTCGGTTGGAATATAGATTACATCAACCTCTGAAGCGGCTTTCTTTGCAACTGCCGAAATATCGTTTGAGTCGGAAAAAGCATAGTATTCGCAAGTAACGCCCTTTGCTTCAAGTGCTTTTTTAACACCGTCTGCCTGTGGCTTTGAATTTGTTTCTGCCGAGCAGAAGATTACGCCTACTTTCTTTGTTTCAGGGAAAAGCTCCATAATTTGGTCTGCCTGCTTGTCGAGTGGAGCAAGGTCGCTTGTACCTGTTACATTGATACCTGTTGCGTCTGTCGGACCCATATCAATGTCAAGTGCAGCTGCATAATCGGTTACGGATGTTCCGACAACAGGTGTTTGCGAAGCAGCTGTTGCTGTTGTGCAAGCCTGAAGTGCAGGTGTTGCATTTGCCATAATCAAATCATAGCCTGATGAAACGAACTTGTTTGCGATTGTTGTACAGTTTGCGGAATCGTTTGAAGCGTTTTGATAATCAAACTCAAATTTAATTCCGTCTGCCTCGCCAAGCTCCTTGAGTTTGTCCTCAAATCCCTTGGTTGCCGCATCAAGTGCAGTGTGCTGAACAAGCTGGCAAATACCGATTTTGTAAGATGTTTTTTTGTTTGATGTTTTAGCGTCGTCACCGTTTGAAGCGGCTGAACAGCCTGCGAACATACCGCCGACCATTGCTACGGAAAGAGCAACTGCCGCAATTTTTTTTGCAAATTTTTTCATTGAAAATCTCTCCTATCAAGAATTTTTTATTTGTGTTCAGTTTAGCACCTAAAAGCGTTAAAGTCAACGGGGTTTCGGATATTTGCAATGAAACATTTTTGCCCAATTTCAATTATCAATAAAAATTTGTAATGCAAGCCATAAAAAATATTCGTAGAGGCAAACTGTGTTCGCCTGCGGTAAGTACGGGAAGATAATATCTTCCCCTACGATATACATTATAAATAACAAAGACTCCCCTTACAATAAGGAGAGCCTTGGTAAAATTAAATATTTATTTATGCCGTGTAAATCGGGGAGGTTACGGCGAGGAGCTTTTTCACTCCGTCAACCTTGCCCCAGAGTTCGGCACGATACCATTGATTGCCTTTGAGATTGATATGTATATGTCGCTCGGACACGGCAGTTTCCATAATACAGGTGCCGCCGTTTGTAATGAGTTTGATTGTTTGATATTCAACTTCTTCATCGCCCGAATTCTTTTCTCTTGAATGAAGGTCGGTGAAAAAGCTGAAAACCGCACCGCCTTTTTTGAGCGTTTCGCCGATAGTGTAAGTTGTGCCTTTTTGATGAACACGAAAGAACATTTTGGCACCCGTTGAAGCAACGGTTTTACCCATACGCAGTGCCTTCAAGGCATTGTGCTGATTGACTTCTCCGTCTATGTCCAAATATGTACAGCCGAAATGGCCTGCGTTTTCGTCATTTTTCAAATCCTTGCCATAGGTACACGCAATGTGATACCCCTTGTCAAGCAAAGCCGTCCACATGGCAAGTGCCTTATCGTTTTCGGCATTTTCAAAGGTAAACGCACCGTGCCAAATTTCCACAAAATCCACATTTCTCGGATTGCGAAGATTATATTTCCACTCCGAACCGTCGGCAAACGGATGAGCAATGCCCACAACCGCACCGTCCTCTTTGAGTGCTTCTATCCTGCTGTCGATGTTTTCGGTTGTTATATCCGCAAAATCGGGAGCAAAATTCACTCCGAGAGCAAGCAAGTTACCGTTTGGCGTTGCACATTCCACACCTTTAATTGACGGAACAACCCCGTCATTAAGTTCGCCAAAACCGTCCGTTGTATTTTTATCCGTCAATGCAATCAGGGCAAGATGGTCGTCTGTCGCCCTTTGCAAAATTTCGCCTACGGTAAACTTTCCCTCGCCGTTTTTGCTGTTGCAATGAAGTTCGCATGGTAAATAACTCATATGTTTCATCCCTTAAACAAATATATACTATTATACCATTACAGTAATCAATAATCTATTGATAAACTTTAACAAATATTATATACTATTCTTGGTGATAAATATGAAAATTAATCTCAAAAAATGGATGGCAGACTTTGCCGACGACAAAAACCTCTTTAAAATGACAATCCCCGGCAGTCACGACTGCGTTACGCAGTATGTGCAGTTTCCCCGTCATTTTCAAACGCAAAACCAAAACATATACGAGCAGTTAAACATCGGCATTCGTGCGCTTGACATCAGAGTTGAAAGCAAAGACGAAAGGCTGAAAATGGTGCACGGAGTTGTAAAGGCATTTTGCACGCCAAATCATTTTGGCAGACAGATGGACCTTGAAGATGTGCTCAATCACTGCTACAATTTCTTAAACGAAAATCCGAGCGAAGCAATTATTTTTCAGTTTAAAAACGACAGCAACAGCGAAAACGAAAAATGCTTTGACAACTTGTTTTATACCTATATAAAAGGCAACGAAGAAAAATGGTACACTCAAAACCGCATACCTACCCTCGGCGAAGCAAGGGGCAAAATCGTGCTTATCCGCAGGTGCAAAATGGATATGCAAAACAAAGATTTTACCGATGACAACACGGGCATTGATTTTTCACGCTGGGTGGAACAGAGAACGGCAGAGCCGCACGCACTTACGCTTGAAACCAAAAGCAAAGACAACGCCGTTTTTATTGTTCAGGACAGATTCAAATACAAACCCGTTGAGCGTTGGAACGAGTGCCTGAAACCGTTTTTAGACAGTATGACCGAATTTGACGGCAGCTACATAATTGACTACACATCAACCGCCGGCGGATTGAAAGGTCCGAGAAAAAACGCAAAAATCATCAACACATTCTTTATGGACTATCCGCTTGACAAGGAAAAATATTACGGAACAATCTACCTTGACTTTCCGTATCCCGAACTTACGCACAAAATCATTGAGCACAACTATAACAAATAACAAAAAGCTTCTCTCCGAACGCAACGGAAAGAAGCTTTTTTACTGTTTGTCAACAAAACATAATAATCAATTTTGAAGCCACAACAACGCTGATAAGTGCAACGGGATAGGTTGCCGCATAAGCTGAAGCGACATCCTCTGTGCCGGCAACGCTGATGAGCGTGCCGAGTGCCGGTGTACTTGTCATACCGCCGGTGATTGAGCCGAGGTTGTTGAGAAGCGGCATTTTGAGCACAAATTTTGCAAACACATAGCCGATAACCATAGGCACAAGTGTAAGAACCGCACCGTAAAGAAAGTAAATCGGCTCAAAATACTGCACGAATTTTGCGCCGCCCGAAACGCCTGCACCGATGAGGAACATCATAAGTCCGAGTTCTCTTGATGTGCGGAGAACCGACTGTTCCGGCATAATGCTGATTTTTCCTATTCTGCCGAAGTGGCCGAACACGAGGGCTACCAAAATGCAACCGCCCGTTGTTGTGAGCGAAAAGCCCTTGACCTTGATTGAGCCGAGCATAACGCCCAAAATAGCCGCAAGCGAAAACGGAGTAAATCCGAGTTCGTCAAGCAAAATAAGCTTTTTGTCGTCTTTCTTTTTTGATGTTTCGCTTGCCTCAACCGAGATTTTTTTGAGTTCCTCTGCCATATCCGCCTTTGTGATTTTCGGAATAATCTGAACAAAAAGAACAACACCGATTACACCGAAAAGGTAAGCTATTGCATAGCCTGCCGACACGGCGTCCTCATAGTGAACGCCCATTTCGGCAACCGCCTCTTTTGAAGCGGAAAAAGCCGGAGTTGAAGTTAACGCACCTGCAAACAAGCCGACCATAGTTGACTTGAAAGTTTCGTGGTCAACAGATGTGAACTTGCCGCCGATGAGCACGCAAAGTGCACACATAAGCGAAGCGGAAGCAATAATAACAATTCCCAAAAGAACATAGGACTTAAAATTCTTTTTCATATTTCTGAAAAACTTTGGTCCTGCGATGAAGCCGACCGAAGTGACAAAGAAAATAAGTCCGAGATTTTCTACAATTTTAAGAGCTTCTTTGGTAAACGAAACCGCCTCATCGCCTACCAGAAGCTGATCATCAAGAACAGGGAACAAAAACGCACCGAACAGCAGGGCAACAATGAACACACCTGCCGTGCCGAGATTTACTCCCTTAATGGTAATTCTGCCGAGAGTGTAGCCAACTGCCGCAATAGCCAGCACACTAAAGGTTAAAAACGCTACGCCCGTAACGGACACAATACCAAAATCCATAATTTCTCCTTGTAATTAACAATAGAGTATGTCTTCTAACGCACTCTATATAGTTGACAAACCGAATAAATAGGCTCTCCTCAAAACAAACAAGGAGAGCCTTATTCGGTTAATACTTATTTATTATTTACCTTACGAGTATAATCAGGGAGAAGCTTTGGTGAAACAACTTCTGTTTCAATGCCTGCGTCCTTGATTTCTGCTTCAAAGCTGTCAACATGAGAAAGAGTGAGGTCTGCAACATCAACGCTCTTTGACTTTTCGGAAGCGTGTTTACCTGCGTTTCTGCCGAATACGATAACATCAAGAAGTGAGTTGCCCATAAGTCGGTTTCTGCCGTGGATACCGCCGACAGCTTCACCGGCAACATAGAGGTTTTCAACCTCTGTCATACCGTCAGCCTTGATGTCAAGACCGCCGTTTTGATAGTGAAGTGTAGGATAAACAAGAATAGGTTCTTTGCGAATATCAATTCCGTACTTGCCGAACATTCTCATCATGGCAGGAATTCTCTTTTCGATAGTGCCTTCGCCGCCCTTGAGTTCAATCATAGGGGTATCGAGCCAAACGCCCACGCCGTCATCTGTGTGAACACCGTTGCCGTTTGTTGAGCACTCACGAATGATAGAAGCCGCAGAAACATCACGGGTTTCAAGAGGGTGCATAAATACTTCACCGTTTACATTGACAAGTTTTGCACCGAGAGAACGAACTTTTTCTGTTACAAGAGCACCGAAAATCTGCTCAGGATAAGCCGCACCCGTTGGGTGATACTGAAGTGTGTCGGCATAAAGAAGCTTTGCACCTGCACGGTAGCCGAGAATAAGACCGTCGGCTGTTGCACCGTAGTGGTTTGAAGTTGGGAAGCCCTGATAGTGAAGTCTGCCTGCGCCGCCTGTTGCGATGATGACAGTCTTTGCCTTTGCAATGAGGATTTCCTCTGTTTCCATATTAAGAAGAACAGCACCGGCAACCTTGCCCTCTGTGTCCTTGATAAGTTCAATAGCCGCCGTAAAGTCAACGATAGGGATTTGTCTGTTTTGAACTTCGTCACGGAGAGTTCTCATAATTTCCGCACCGGAATAGTCCTTTGCGGCGTGCATTCTCTTGCGTGATGTACCGCCGCCGTGGGTGGTAATCATTGTGCCGTCAGGAGCTTTATCAAACTCAACGCCGAGGTCGTTAAGCCACTGAATAGCCTCGGGAGCATCGTTTACAAGTTTGTAAAGAAGCTCAGGCTTTGCGGCAAAGTGACCGCCGCCGAAAGCGTCGATATAGTGCTGTGCCGGGGAGTCGTTCTCCTTGTCGGCAGCCTGAATACCGCCCTCTGCCATCATTGTGTTGGCATCGCCGATACGAAGCTTTGTAACTATCATACAAGAAGCGCCGTTGTTATCTGCCTCAATCGCAGCCGATGCACCTGCACCGCCGCCGCCGATGATAAGAACATCAACATCATAGTCAACCTTGTCAAGATTGATGTCCTTTGTGTTGATTCTGCTGTGAGCCTGAAGCAAATCCGCAAGCTCAAGAGGCACTTTTTCGCCCTTATTCGGACCGATTTGAAGTGTTGCAAATTGGTCTTGCTTATAGTCAGGGTGATAGGTTGCAAGGAGGGTGTCCTTTTCCTCCGCAGTCATACGGCGAGGTTCAAGTGCGGCGTTTTCCGCTCTGTTTGCCGCAACCTTTTTCATAGATTCCTGCATTTCTTTGTTGTACATTTCGGTCGCCTCCTTAATTTTCTATCTCTCTGTTATTGTAGAGTTCTTTCATTTCTTCAATCGGCTTTTGCATAAGATTTTGGAGAAGCTCCTCAAATGTGCCGTCCTTGATTTCCTGAACTCTTTTGGTCAAGTGCTTGCTTTCCGGAGCAAGATACTTGCCGTTGATTCTTCTTGCCAAAAGTGCAACCTGCGGATGAGAAATACCGGCAGGGCAACGGGATGAGCATACGCCGCACATAACGCAGTCAAAGCTCTCCTCTGCACACTTTTCAAACTCGCCACGCTGTGCATATGCAATGTACTGCATAACATTGAGCCCCTGTGTGCACGCATTTGTGCAGGCATTACAGCCTACGCAAGCGTAAATTTCGGGATAAAGCTGCATCATAATGGCTTCGTTTGTGCTGATTTTTTCAATATCATAAGGCTCTTTTACAAGAGGGAAGAACGGCAATGTTGCAATGTACATACCCTCCTCAACCTGTGTTTGACAAGCAAGGCAAGCCTTTAAATCCTTATCGCCTGCAACCCTGTAAATTGTTGCGCAAGCACCGCAAAAGCCATTGCGACAGCCACAGCCTCTTTTGAGCTGATAGCCGGCATATTCCATTGCTTTCATAATTGTTAAATTTGACGGCACGGAATATTTCTTGCCGAACAAATATATATTAACCATATTATTTTCCATAATCCAATATCCTCCCAATCTTAGTATTCATCAGGCAATTCGTCAAGTTGGTCACAGCGGAACACAGGACCGTCCTTGCAAACATACTTGTTGCCGATGTTACATCTGCCGCACTTGCCTACACCGCACTTCATACGAAGTTCCATTGTGGTGTAAACCTGTGTTTTTTCAAATCCGAGTTCAATAAGTCCCTGAAGGGTAAACTTAATCATAATAGGCGGACCGCAGATGACGCAGGTCTTGTTTGTGTCAAAGCCGAGTTCCTTAACATAGTTCGGAACGAAGCCCACATGACCGTCCCAGCCCTCTTGCTCACGGTCGATGGTGAGGTAAACATTAATGCCGTCCTCTTTGCACCACTCGTCAATGATTTCCTTGTAGTCAACAAGGTCATCCATACTGCGTGAGCCGTAAACAATATCGATTGAGCCGTACTTATCTCTGTTATCTCTGCAATAGTTGATTACCGAGCGGAGAGGTGCAAGACCGATACCGCCGGCGATAAAGAGCAAATCTTTGCCTGCAAATTCCGTATCAACCGGGAAGCCGTTGCCGTACGGGCCACGGATTGCGATTTCCTGACCGACATCCATCATATGGAGCCAAGATGTGAGGCAACCGCATTTTTTGATGCTGAATTCCATAAATTCTTCGTTTGTAGGTGAAGATGTGATTGAGAACATACCCTCGCCTGCACCCGGAATAGAAAGCATTGCACACTGACCCGGAATGTGTTCAAACACTTTTCCGCCCTCAAGTGCGTTCACTCTGAAGGTTTTTACATCGGGTGTGTCCTGACGAATGTCGGTAACAACGCCGATGTGAGGAATTAAAGTTTCATTATTCATTATGCTTCAACCTCCAATGCTTTTTCTACCTTAACGATATTCATCGAAATAGGGCACTTGGCAATACATCTGCCACAGCCTACGCAACCGAAAATACCGTCGTTGTTATCCGGATAATACACAAGCTTGTGCATAAATCTTTGACGAAAACGCTCAAGCTGTGATGTTCTTGGATTGCCGTGAGCCATTTTTGTAAAATCACTGTACATACAGCTGTCCCAACATCTGAACTTCTTTACTCCGTTGCCGGTGTCGAATTCTCTGATGTCGTAGCACTGACAGGTCGGGCACACAAAGGTGCAAGTTCCACAACCGATACAGCTTTCGCTGAGCTGTGCCCACTTTTCATTTTTAAAATGAGTCAAAAGGTCGTTTTGCTTCATACCCTCAAACGATGTGTTTGCAAGCGGAAGCTTTGACATAACCGTTTTAACCGCACTTTTAACTTCTTCAACAGGGGCAGAGTCCGCATCTTCAAGCACAGTGCCCAATTTTGCAATAAGTGCCTCGCCCTTTTCTGTCTTTGCGTCCATATAGAGAGTGTCGCCGTGCTTCCAAGCGGTGATGTCGCCGTTCGGGTCGGAAGCGTCAATGCCGAAAGCGTTGCAAAAGCAAGTTTCTTCAGGGCGGTTGCACGCAAGCGAAATAATTGTTGCGTGGCTTCTTCTGTTCTTATAATATGTATCAATCGGGTCAACGAGGAACACTCTGTCGAGAATGTCAAACGCTCTGACATCGCAACCTCTTACACCGAATACCACAAAATCCTCGCACTCCTTACGGGTGTCCTTGATTTCAAGCTTCAAGCCGTTCATACGAATGTCGTACAAATTCTCGGTCTGCGGGAAGAAGAAATCCTTTGCCGAGCGGTTTGTGTTGTACTTTTCGGTAAGTGTCATACCGTCCTTGTATCTTGCAAACTCTGCAATGTCGCCCTTGTCGGTCGGAATATAAAGTGCCTCGTTTTGTGCGATAGCCTTAAAAAGAGAGTCGATTTGTGACATAGAAATCTTTTTCATTACTTTTGTCCTCCTCTCTCATAAACAACGCTCGGCTCGCAATCGTTATAATCAAAGTTAACAAGAGGGAAGCGGCTGTCTGCGTCCTCGCCTGCCTGATACTCGCCGTAAAGTTCGTTGGCGTCCTTGATGAATTTGCGATTGAGAAGATGAAGCGGAATATTTTGAGGGCAAACTCTTGAACATTCGCCGCAATCGGTACATCTGCCGGCAACATGGAATGCACGGATGATGTGGAAATTGCTCTCCTCAAAACTTGTTTGAGCCGCCTTTTGAGCAACGCCGGAATTGTCGTTGTCAAACACGCACTTTTCGCATGTGCAGGCAGGGCAAACATTTCTGCAAGCGTTGCATCTGATACACTTTGAAAGTTCGTTTTGCCAGAATTCAAAGCGTTCATCAGGTGTCATAGCCTCAAGTTCGGCAACCTGGTCAAAGCGGTTTGAATCGAGAACTTCGCCGTTTTCACCGATAAGTTCGTCATAAATTACGATTTTCTTGCTCTTGCAGGAAAGGCAACGCTCTGCCATAACCTCAAACTTCTTGAAAGTCTTTTTGTCGCCGTAAATTGTTTCAACAACGATTGAATCACCATCTTCGGTAATATCCGAAATACCGCTGAGTCCCGTTGCTTTAATCTTGTTTATGTCGGTCTTGCCAAAACATTCAATGCCGACAATGTAGACTTTTTCACGGTCTACTCTGTGCTCCTTGATGAGCTGTTGGAGGCTGTAAGAATCGCAAGGTTTTACAAAAATTGCGATTTTGCCCTCGCCTTTTCTTGTTTGCTTTACAAGATATTTTGAAAGGTTGGCACCCGAAAATGTGTTGTAAACAAATTCACGGTCAACCTCGTCTGCCGAAGTGAACACGCCCGGAGTAAGGTCGTACTTAAATTCGCCGACTTTCCAGCCGAGAACACGGTCAACAGTGCCGTTTTGGAGGAGTTCCTTTGCTTTTGCAATTATTTGTTCTTGCATCTCAAATCCTCCAATCTCTTATTTTCACCAAGCTCGTAGATAGTTTCCACAAAGCTGTTCATAGTTTCCGCAAACTTTTGACCCTCTGCGGCGGATACCCATTCAACACGGGTTCTGCCCTTTTCGATGCCGAGATAATCAAGCATTGAGAAAAGGAGAGTCATTCTGCGTCGTGCATAATAGTTACCTGTGGTGTAGTGGCAGTCACCCGGATGACAACCGCACATAATTACACCGTCTGCACCTCTTTGGAACGCACGGAGAATAAACATAGGGTTTACTCTGCACGAACAAGGCACACGGATGATTTTTACATCGGCAGGATAGTTAAGTCTGTTTGTACCTGCCAAGTCAGCCCCTGCATATGAGCACCAATTACAGCAGAAGGCTACAATTTTTGGCTTGAATTCGTTATTCTCTATTTGCATATTGCATCTACCTCCGCCATAATCTGTTTGTTGGAAAATCCGTTGAGGTCCATTGCACCCGACGGACAGGCAACCGTACAAGCACCGCAACCCTGACAAACGGCAGGATTTACGCTTGCAACTCGCCTGATTTGAGTTGTTCTGTCAGGCATACGGAATTCTTTTTCCTGATATGTAATTGCACCGTAAGGGCAAACCTTTTCGCAAGATGAACAGCCGTTGCACATCATCTCGTCACTGTGGGCAACACAAGGGTTGCAAGTGAGTTTGTCTTTTACAAGAAGTCCGATAACCTTTGCCGCACAAGCCGAAGCCTGCGATACGGTTTCGGGAATATCCTTTGGACCCTGGCACATACCCGAAAGGAACACACCTGCCGTAGGTGATTCTACGGGACGGAGTTTTGGGTGAGCCTCTGTGAAGAAATCGTTTGTATCCATAGAAGCCGTGAGCATTGTTGCAAGAGGTCTTGCACTCTTTGACGGTTCAATAGCCGCCGCAAGAACAACCATATCCGCATCAATATGAAGCTGTTTGTTGTTGAGGAGGTCGGAAGCCTGAACCTTGAGCTTTTTGCCGTCCGGTACAACCTTGCCTACCATACCTTTTACATAGTGAACACCGTATTCTTCAACGGCTCTGCGATAAAATTCGTCAAAATTCTTGCCCGGAGTACGAACATCGATGTAGAAGACATAAACATCAGTGTCCGGATATTTTTCACGGGTAAGCATTGCATGCTTTGCAGTGTACATACAGCAAACCTTTGAGCAATACGGCTTGCCCTTTGGGTCTGTTTCGGCACAACGGGAGCCGACACACTGAACAAATACGATAGTATGCGGATGTTCATGGTCTGACGGACGGAGAAGTGTGCCGTTTGTAGGACCTGCCGCATTCATAAGTCTTTCGTATTCAAGAGAAGTTACAACATCAGGCGACTGATTGTATGCAAACTCGTCAAACTTATCAACCTTGATAGGTTCAAAGCCTGTTGCAACAACGATTGCACCGTACTGTGCGTCAACAAATTCGTCTTTTGCGTCATAGTTGATAGCCTTTGCCTCGCAAACCGTTGAGCAAAGTCCGCACTTGCCGGTTTTCATCTTGATACAATAATTAGGGTCGATAGTTGCAACCTTAGGTACAGCCTGTGCAAACGGAATATAGATTGCACTGCGGTTATCCATACCGAGATTGAACTCGTTAGGCACTTTCTTCATAGGGCATTTTTCGGTGCAAAGTCCGCAACCTGTGCAAATGTCCTCATTTACAAATCTTGCCTTACGCTTAATCTTTACATTGAAGTTGCCCACGAAGCCTTTGACTTCTTCAACCTCACTGTAAGAATAAATCTTGATTTTTTCCTGCTGTGCCGCCTCAACCATTTTAGGGGTCAAGATACAAGCCGCACAGTCGAGAGTTGGGAAAGTCTTGTCTATCTGTGCCATTTTGCCGCCGATAGTAGGTGACTTTTCAACAATATCAACTTCAAAACCTGCCTCGGCAATGTCAAGAGCTGTTTGAATACCCGCAATACCGCCGCCGATAACAAGCGCACGCTTTGTAACAGGACTTTCGCCTGCAACAAGCGGAGTGTTGAGCTGAACCTTTGCAATAGCGGTTCTGCCCAAGATAACAGCCTTTTCGGTTGCCGTTGCCATATCTTTGTGAATCCACGAGCACTGCTCACGAATGTTTGCAATCTCAACCATATACGGATTAAGACCAACCGAAGCAGCAGCCTTGCGGAATGTGTTTTCGTGCATACGAGGTGAGCAAGAGCAGATTACAACGCCTGTAAGGTTATATTCCTTGATAGCGTCCTTAACCATATTTTGTCCTGCCTCGGAGCACATATATTGATAATCGGTGGAGTAAACTACGCCCGGCTCGTTCTTCAAAGTTTCCGCAACCTTGTGAACATCAACCGTACCGGCGATATTGCTACCGCACCAACAAACGAATACGCCTATTCTGTGCATATTTTTCTACTCCTCCCTGCTTATTTCCAATACTTTCTCATTGCAGACACGATAGCCTGCTGAGGTAAATCTTCATCCCACATTTCGGGAATGTCCTGCGGGTGCAAATGTTCCTCGCCCTGACGGCGGATTTTTGCAACCCTTACAGCCTCAACAAATCTTGCCGGCTCAACGCCTCTTGGGCAACGCTCCAAGCAAGCAAGGCACGAAAGGCAGGTGTAAAGCGACTCACTCTCCAAAAGCGGTTCGATATTGCCGTTTGCCACCATAGACACAAACTGATGCGGATGATATTCCATATTATCATAAGAAGGACAGGTTGCCGAGCATTTGCCGCAGCCCATACATTTGAGCGGATTGATACCGGCGGAGCGGATAACCTGCTCTTTGAGATAATTATTTTCCATTGCAAGCCCTCCTTATTCGCCGATTAAACCGAGTGCCTCCGCAAGCACCTCTGTGAAGTACTTAACAGGCACATCGTAATCCGTTGCGTTTTTGTTGAGATTATACATACAAAGCGGACAAGCGGTGATAACCATCTCCGCACCGTTTTTAACAGCGTTTTCAAGCACTGCGTTGCCTTTGGACTTGGCAATTTCCTTGTTTTCAAGGGTGGTGTAGCCGCCGCAGCATTCGTTACGCATTGAATAAACAACGGGTGTTGCACCGAGAGCCTTAATCAAATCCTCCATAATTGTAGGATTTTCAGGGTCGTCCATTTGCATAACTCTGCTTGGACGAAGAAGCAAGCAACCGTAGTATGCGGCAATCTTTTTGCCCTTGAGCGGATTTTTAACAGCCGCCTTTACATTGTCAAAACCCACCTTGTCACGCAAAACCTCAAGGTAATGAATAACATTGGTTTCGCCTCTGTATGGCTCGTCAAGTTTCATATATCTTGCAACCTTGTCGGCGATTTCTTCATCAAGCATATCGTTGTTTACCTGCTTAATTACATTGTGGCAGGCGGAACACATGGTTACAAGGTCTTGACCGAGTTCTTTTGATTTATTGAGCGCACGGACGGAGGAAAGCTTTGTGGCAATCTCGTCCTTTGCCATAGGATAAACACCGCCGCAGCACTGCCAATCAGGAAGTTCTTCAAGTGTAACACCGAGAGCCTCTGCCGACATTCTTGCGTATTTATCCAAATCCTGCGCCTTTGTTTTCAAGGTGCATCCCGGATAATAACTGAAAGTCATTATTCTATTCTCCTTTATCCTAAATCCAAAATTCTAATTTTTACCGAAATTAAACCATCTGTTCCGGATGGAAAACTTCGTCAAATCTTTCTTCTGTAAGGAAGCCGAGTTCTACGCAAGCCTCCTTGAGAGAAATGTTGTTTTTGTATGCAAGCTTTGCTGTCTTTGCCGCATTTTCGTAGCCGATATACGGATTGAGTGCGGTAACAAGCATAAGAGAGTTGTGGAGGTTTGAAGCCATCTTATCCTCGTTTGCCGTGATACCGACAGCACAGTTGTCGTTGAATGAAATCATTACTTCAGAAAGAAGTCTTACGGACTGAGTGAAATTGTAAATAATTACAGGCATAAATACATTAAGTTCAAAGTTGCCCTGTGAAGCCGCCATACCGATTGCCGTGTCGTTGCCGATAACCTGAACGGCAACCATTGTAACAGCCTCGCACTGTGTTGGGTTAACCTTGCCCGGCATAATTGATGAGCCCGGCTCATTTTCAGGAATTTTGATTTCGCCAAGTCCGAGACGAGGACCGGAAGCAAGCCAACGAACATCGTTTGCAATCTTCATAAGGTCAGCCGCAAGAGCCTTGAGTGCACCGTGAGCAAACACAATCTCGTCCTTTGAAGTAAGGGCGTGGAACTTGTTTGGCGCTGTGATGAAATGCTTACCTGTGATTTCGGTTACAGCCTCGGCAACCTTAACATCAAAGCCCTTAGGTGCGTTAAGTCCCGTACCTACTGCCGTGCCGCCGAGTGCCAATTCCTTGAGTTCGGGAAGTGCAATTTCAAGAAGTCGTCTGTCCTTTTCAAGAGAAGATCTCCAACCGCTGATTTCCTGTGAAAAAGTGATAGGAGTTGCGTCCTGAAGGTGAGTTCTGCCTGACTTTACAATGCCCTGATGCTTTTCTTCAAGCATTTTGAATGTTGCAATGAGCTTGTCAAGAGCAGGGAAAACCTTGTCCTCAATTCCGAGAACAGCGGCAATGCTCATAGCTGTCGGGAATGTATCGTTTGATGACTGTGACATATTGATGTCGTCATTCGGGTGAAGAATTTTCTTGCCTGCAATCTCGTTACCTCTGTTTGCGATAACCTCGTTTGCGTTCATATTTGACTGTGTGCCCGAGCCTGTCTGCCAAACAACAAGCGGAAAATGCTCGTTGAGTGCACCGCTCATAACCTCATCGCAAGCCTGCGAAACAGCGGCAAGTTTTTCATCCGTCATTTTTTCAGGCTTAAGCTGATTGTTTGCAATAGCGGCAGCTTTTTTGAGCACACCGAATGCGTGAGTGATTTCTCTCGGCATAACCTCGATGCCGACACCGATTTTGAAATTTTCGTGGCTACGCTCGGTTTGTGCTGCCCAATATTTATCGGCAGGCACCTTAACCTCGCCCATTGAATCGTGTTCAATACGGTATTCCATAAATGTTTACCTCCTGATAATTAGGTGATTATAATTTTTTACTTCTATATTATATATTTCTTAAATTCCAATATCAAGAGTTAATTGTTAAAAAAATAACAATTATTACATTTTCAGTTACTTCTACAAAAAAAGCTTTGTGAAAACTTTATTTTTTGTAATTATGCCTGTTGAATGATAAAAATTTGCACAACATTGCTCATTTCTTTTACAATTTGCACGAAAACGGTCAAATGATACCGGAAAATTCATTCGCCCGTTAAATAATTTTTGTTCCGTAGGGACGAACTGAATTCATTTGTTATGTCCTTTTCACCCCTCAGTCGCACATAAAGTGCGACAGCTCCCCTTTATAACATTAAAAGGGGAGCCTTGGTTGGTTTATTTGTTTTATATTTGCGACGGCTCCCCTTACAAGTAAGAGGAGCCGTAATAGGTTTGTATATTAGATATTTAATCCTTCGTACGATTCTTTGAGGATGTTGTACGAATTGTGGAGTTTTTCGATTTCCTCCTCGGTGAGGTTGAGAGGAAGAATTTTTCTGACGCCGTTGCGGTTGACATAAGCAGGCAAGCCGAGGTAAACATCACGCATACCATACTCACCGTTGAGTCTTGACGAAACCGTGATAACGCTGTTTTCATCACCGAAAATTGCCTTTGTAATTCTTACAAGGCTCATACCGATGCCGTAATAGGTTGCACCTTTAAGCTTAATAACTTCCGCACCGGAATTTTTAACCTTTTCAATAATATTTTCAATATCCTCACGCTTGTAATCGTTTGCAAATCTCTCATCGTTGAAGAATTCCTCAACATTTTTTGTTGAAAGATTAAGCTGGCTGAACGGTACAAACTCGCTGTCGCCGTGCTCGCCGATTACATAACCGTGAACCGAGTGCGGGTCTGCCTGAAAATAATCGCCGATGAGATAACGAAGTCTTGCAGTGTCAAGCGTTGTGCCCGAACCGATAACTCTGTTTGCCGGAAATCCCGAAAGTTCATAAGTTACTCTGGTCATAACATCAACCGGGTTTGAAGCAACAAGGAAGATGCCGTTGAAGCCCGAAGCAACAATCTTTGAAATGAAAGACTTGAAGATTTTTACATTTTTGTTAAGCTGGTCAAAACGGGTTTCGCCCGGCTTTCTTGAACCTGCCGAAGCCGTAATAACAACAAGGTCGGCATAAGCGCAATCCTCAAAAGAGCCTGCACGAATTTTCATATGAGAACTTGAAAAGCACAAGCCGTGATTAAGGTCCATAGCTTCACCTTTTGCCTTGTCCTCGTTAATATCAATAAGAATTAACTCATTGCACAAATCGGAATTAAGAAGAGCATAAGCATAGCTCATACCTACCATGCCGCATCCGACAAGCGCTACTCGTCTGTTTGCCATATTTATCCCTACTTTCCAATAACATTGTTAATTATCTAACAATTTGATTTGTAATAATTTTATATCATAGCAATGTAATTGTCAATATTTTAACAAGTTTTATTAAAAAATTCTCCCTTTATAACAAAAAGGGAGTTAAAAATCGAAATCCAAATAGTCATCCTTCATAAAACGATGATAGGTCATACCCAAATCTTCGGTGTCTATGCAATACCAAAATTCATCGGGCGTGCCGTCCTCAAAGTAGATGAGATAATCAAATTCGGGGTTGTCTTCTGTTTTTTCGATATGAACATTGTTGCTGTATTTTTTAAACACGGCAATAATGCTGTCAATCGTTGCCGACGGCGAGCGAACCTCGTTGATGAAGTTCACCAAAAAATCATCGTCACCGATTAAGCCGTGCACATAGTCCGCACCCTTGGGCGAAACATCCAAACGATAGCCGACACCGGTTTTTCTGACGGCAATTTCACCGAAAGTATCCTCGTTTTGCTTTGCAAAATCAAGGAGAACCTGCTGCAAATCTTCCTCTTTTACGCCCGGCAAAAGGTACAAAAGCGAGGGCGTAACATAATTTACGCCCATAGTTACACTTTCGTACCCCAATTTGATTTGAGATTCCTTAAGTACGCTGATTAAATTTTTCTTTAATACACCGTAATCCATATTACAACTGCTCTGCAATAGTATAAATAAGTTCCTTGGTCTTGTCCCAGCCGAGGCACGGGTCTGTGATTGACTTGCCGTAAACGCCGTCCTCAACCTTTTGAGCACCGTCTTCAATGTAAGATTCAATCATAAAGCCTTTAACCATCTTCTTGATGTCATCGCTGTGACGCATTGAATGGAGAACTTCGTTTGCAATACGAACCTGTTCAAGATACTTCTTGCCCGAATTTGAATGGTTTGTGTCAATGATAACAGCAGGATTTTTGAAACCGCCGTCACAATACTGTGCACAAAGGTTAATCAAATCCTCGTAGTGATAGTTTACATGATTAATACCGTGCTTATCAACGCTGCCACGGAGAATAACATGAGCCATATCGTTGCCGGCAGACTCAACTTCCCAGCCTCTGTAAAGGAACATATGACCCGACTGTGCGGCTTTGATGGCGTTGAGCATAACGGAAACATCGCCCGATGTAGGATTTTTCATACCAACAGGGATGTTGAGAGCGGAAGAAACAAGTCTGTGCTCCTGATTTTCAACGCTTCTTGCACCTACCGCAACATATGAAAGAAGGTCGGATAAATATCTGTGATTTTCCGGATAAAGCATTTCGTCCGCACAGGTAAGACCTGTTTGCTCAATAGCGTCCTTGTGGAGCTGTCTTACCTCGATAATGCCCTCAAGCATATCCGGCTTCTTTTCAGGGTCCGGCTGATGAAGCATACCCTTGTATCCCGCACCCGTTGTACGAGGCTTACCTGTATAAATTCTCGGAATGATAAGGATTTTGTCGTCAACCTCTTTTTGAACTTCCGCAAGTCTGTGAATATAATCAAGTACAGGTTCAGGCTTGTCCGCAGAACAAGGGCCGATAACCAATACAAGCTTGTCGCTCTCGCCCTTGAAAACCTTTTCTATCTCTTTATCTCTTGCCTCTTTTTTAACAACTGCTTCTTCGGAAAGCGGATACTGTGCCTTAATATCCTTTGGTACAGGCAACTTTCTGATGAATTTTGTATTTTTCATATTGTCCATATTTTTCACCTCTCAAAGTTTGTTATAATTATATACTGAACATCAATATAATTTGTAACATATATTAACACTGTTTATGCCATTAGTCAACAAATAGAACAAATTTTCATTACAGTTGAATAATCAAGCAATTTTGTTTGTTAAAACAGGATAAGTCTATACCTTTTCAAATTCAATAATAACACTTGAAAGCGGATTCCAATCATCAATTACAATGCCCTTGTTCATAAGATATGCACCGCTCTTTGTGTACCTCCTGCCGCCAAGGGTGTAGGTGTACTGAGCATTTTCCTCAAGTCCGCAAAGCGTTACATCGTGCAAACGCTGTGCAAACAATGCCGTGCCCACTCCGCAAACAAACAAAATTGCACCGTCACCGTTTGCATATTCGGTAGCATAGTAGCCGTTTTTGTCGGCGGTCTTTAACCGATAAAGATTGCCGAACTGAACCAGCGGACGGATTTTTTTGTAAAAAGCAATATTGTCCCTGCATTTTTGCAAATCCTCGGCAGAAAGCCTGTCAAGATTTGCACCGACCGACAAACTGCCCTGCATTGAAGAATTGAAACGGTAATCCATAGGAACGGGACGCTTGTCGCTGTTCCAATCCGTTACCCACGCACGCATACATTTAACAGGATAAAGCTGTGAAAAGCCGTACTGAATTGCAAGGCGGTCAACCGGATCCGTATTGTCCGAGGTCCACACCATATCAAAATGCTCCATTGCACCCAAATCGGCTCTGCCGCCGCCCGACGAGCACGCTTCAAGCTGTAAATACGGATATTTTTCCTTGAGTCTGTCGGCAATTCTGTACACCGCTTCGGTATGTCTGAGCCAAAGCTCCTGACCGTTTTCAAGGTTTTCCGCTCCGATTTCCGAAAACGGACGGTTCATATCCCACTTGATATAGCGGATATTGTGATTTTTAAGCATTTCGTCCATAGCCGAAAAAGCGTATTCCTCAACTTCGGGTTTTGTGAGATTGAGCACAAGCTGATGACGCATCTCGCTGTTTGCCCTCTTTGGATAATGATAAATCCAATCGGGATGAGCACGGAACAAATCGCTGTCCCTTTGCACCATCTCAGGCTCAAACCACAAGCCGAAATCCATACCGAGCGCATTAACGCCATCTATAAGTTCGTCAATTCCGTCAGGGAATTTTTCGGCATTTACAAACCAATCGCCCAAGCCTGCACGGTCGTCGTTTCGCTTGCCGAACCAACCGTCATCCATAACAAAAAGCTCGCAACCGATTTCTGCCGCCTTTTTTGCAAGAGAAAGCTGATTTTCGGTGTTTACATCAAAGCCGGTGGCTTCCCACGAATTATAAAGCACGGGAAGCGGCTTGTCGGCAAAAGACTGCGGCAAAATATGTGCAAGCGCAAACCTTGACATATCGTTGCTCATCTGTGCAAAGCCGTCGGCGCAACCCAAATACACCTTAGGCGAAACAAGTTTTTCGCCCGACTTTACGATGTAAGAAAAATCAAAATCATTTATGCCGAGCATAATTCTTGTGCGGTTTTCAAAATCGCACTGAGCCTCAACCTTAAACGAACCGCTGTAACCGAGTGCACCGTAATAAACCGTGCCGTTTTTCTCCGTTGCACCGTGATGTGCCGCAAAAACAGGCTGATTTGTATGACCCGAAGTGCCTTTTCTGCTGTCAAAAACAAGGTAGCCTGCAAGGAGTTTTTCGGTTTTTACCTGAAATTCGCCGCCCCACGAACCGTTTGTGTTTTGGATATAATAAGGCTCAAGCCCCGGCAAATTCACCTCGCACGACATAAATTTGTCCACCTTGACATCATTTGCCGAATTGTTGCAAAATTCGACATAACGGGTGATAACATCGCTGTCGGAATAATGCACAAAATGAAGCACAAGTTCGGTGCCGTAAGCCTTGTCTTGAAGCGTTATCACAAGTTCGTTTTCGCTCTCAATATGTGATTTGTATGTATAAAGTGCATCACGGCAGCCGTCAAAATATGTGCACTTAAAAGCACAGTTGCGGTACATTTTGCCGCCGAACACCGTGTATTCCTGACAGGCTCCGTCCAAATCCGAATGATTTGAATTGGCATCGTTAAGTTCATCCACGGAAAAATCGGAATGCTTTACTTTTTTGCCCCAATAAAGATGAAAAAGTCTGCCATCATCGTCCGTACCGAGAACATAGGTGAGCGTTTTTGTGTCAAATGCAAAAATCTGTTTCATACACAGTTACCACCGTAAATTTATTTTTTACTATTATACGAAAATTCAACAAATAATACAATATGATAAACTAATAATTATGTTAACAATATCACAATACCAACGCTTATTTTGTTGACATTGAGTAATTTAATTGGTATACTTATAAGAGAAATATTTTGAGCTATTATGACGAAAAAGGTGATACTATGGAAAAAAACAGAGTTACTCTGAAAATTTACGGCAATTCATACACCATCCTTACCGAGGACGACCCGGAATATGTTGAACAACTCGGCGAGCTCATCAACAAGGAAATGCACGATGTCTCAAACGATTCGCCAAGCCTTTCGCAAACTCAATGTGCGGTGCTTGTGGCTCTTGACCAGGCAGACGCTTGCAAAAAGGCAAACAGCGAGGCGGTTAACCTTCGTGTTCAAATCAAGGATTATATAGAAGACGCCGCAAGGGCAAAACTTGAGGTTGATGTTGCAAGAAGAGAAATCGAGCGACTCAACAGAGAACTCTCTGCTTTGAGAAACAAAAAAGCAAGCGAGAACAAATAAATATATATTTATGAATAACTAATGGACGCAGTCAAAATGTGTCCATTTTTTTGCCCGAAAGGCTATGGTGATTACTATAAACAAAACAGAAATTTTGGCACCTGCCGGAAGTACGGAAGCGTTGACGGCGGCTGTAAGGTGCGGAGCAAACGCCGTGTACCTCGGCACAAAGGGAATAAACGCACGCAGAGGTGCGGCAAACTTTACATTTGAAGAACTGAAAAACGCCATGGAATACTGCCACGCAAGAGATGTCAAGGTATACCTTGCGCTCAATATTCTTATATCCGACAACGAAAGAGAACTTGCGTACAAAACGGTTGAAGCGGCAATGTCGCTTGGAGTTGACGCATTTATTGTGCAGGATTTGGGTCTTGCAAAAATCATACACACGCATTTTCCCACGGCAAGACTGCACGCCTCCACACAATGCAGCGTAAACTCGCCCGAAGGCTTCAAGGCACTTGAAAAAGCGGGCTTTGTGCGTGCCGTTGTGCCGAGAGAAATGAGCCTTGACGAAATCAAAGAAATACGCAAAGCCACCGATATGGAACTTGAAATGTTTGTGCACGGTGCTCTTTGTATGTGCGTAAGCGGTCAATGCTATATGTCGGCAATGCTCGGCGGTCGTTCGGGCAACAGAGGGCTTTGCGCTCAGCCGTGCAGACTGGGTTTCAGTGCAGACGCAAGCGGAAGCTGTGACCTGTCGCTGAAAGATTTGAGCCTTATCAAAAACATAGGCGAAATTGCCGAAGCAGGAGTTGTAAGCCTAAAAATCGAGGGCAGAATGAAGCGTCCCGAATATGTTGCGGCGGCTGTTACCTCGTGCAAAAAAGCGATTGAGGGCGAATATTCCGCAACTGACGAAAATACGCTGAAATCCGTATTTTCACGAACAGGATTTACAGACGGATATTTTACGGGCGAACGCAAAGATATGTTCGGCACTCGTCAAAAAGAAGATGTTGTGGCGGCAAAAGATGTACTCAAAGAACTGTCGCACTTATACGACAACGAAAATCCGCTTGTACCGATTGACATTGAGTTCACCTGCAAGGAAAACCGCAAAGCAAAGCTGACTGCAACGGCACTCGGAAAAACCGTAACCGTGACGGGCACCGTACCCGAAAAAGCAATCAACAAACCGATGACGGAGGACTCCGTAACAGGTAGACTTGCAAAATTCGGCAACACTCAATTTTATTTGAAAAATATAAAAATCGACCTTGACGACGGCTTGATTTTGCCGGCAAGCGTAATCAATTCAATGCGCAGAGAAGCGGTTGAAATGCTTGACAAAGTTGAAATTCAGCCGTTTACACAAATGCCGTACAAAGCAGAAAAGTACAAAGAAAAAGACTGCACACCGTACTACACGGCAAGATTTTTAAATCCCGACAGCATACCGGACAAACATCCGTTTAAGCGAATATTCATTCCGATTTGGAGCAGTGACGAGGATTTTGTGGACAATCGTGCCGGAGTTGAAGTGCCGAGAGGTCTTTTCGGTATGGAAGAAAAGCTGACAAAAAGGCTTGAACATCTCAAAAAAATCGGCGTAAAAAAAGCACTTTGCTCCAACCTCGGTGCATACGAACTTGCACAAAATTTGGGATTTGATGTATACGCCGACTTTGGATTGAACATATTTAACAGTGAGAGTGCAAAACTTTTTCATTCTCCGATTTTATCATTTGAAGCAACGCTTGAACAGGCAAACCGAATTGACGCCGAGGACACGGGAATTATCGGCTACGGCTATCTGCCGCTTATGCTGACAAGAAACTGCCCGATAAAAAATCATCTCGGCTGTGCAAACTGCACGGGCAAACTGACCGACAGAAAAGGCTTTGAGTTCAAAGTGAAATGCTCGCCTTACCCTTGCGTTGAGGTGCTCAATCCGGTTCCCGTTTATATGGGCGACAGACAAAAGGAAATCAAAACCGATTTTATCCACTTTTACTTTACGGACGAGAACAAAAAACAGGTTGAAAAAATTGTTGAATTGTTCAAAACAGGCGGTCAATTTGACGGCAAATACACAAGAGGATTGACATACAGAGGTGTTGAATAATGATTATACTTGCATCGCAAAGCCCAAGACGGCAGGAACTTTTGAAACTGATAACAAGTGATTTTGAAATAAAGGTGAGCAATGTTGACGAAACCTTGCCCGACAAAATTACACCGAAAGAAGCGGTGATGTATCTGTCAAAAATCAAGGCAGAGCCGTTTGCCGACGGTGATGACATCGTCATCGGTGCAGACACGGTTGTTGCACTTGACGGCAAAATTCTCGGCAAGCCGAAAAACGAAGAAAACGCAAAAGAAATGCTCAAATTTTTATCGGGCAGAACTCACAGCGTTTTCACAGGCGTTACGCTTGCAAGCGGCAAAAAAACAAAAACCTTTGCCGTTGAAACAAAGGTGAAATTCTTTGAACTCACAAACGAAGAAATTGACGCATACATAAAAACAAAAGAGCCGTTTGACAAAGCCGGAGCATACGGAATACAAGGCTACGGTTCACTGCTTGTTGAAAAAATCGACGGCGACTACTTCAATGTTGTGGGGCTTCCCGTAAGCACGCTTGCACGGGAACTGAAAGCATTTGAGTAAAAGCTCAAAATATGCAGAAATACCGATATACAAAGGATTTTGTTGTTGAATTTTAAACATTTTTATGTTATAGTATAAATAGATATTGTGCCCTAATACCGACACAAAACAGAAAGGAGACGTATTATGGCGGCGGATTTACATTGTCATACAAAATTGAGCGACGGCTCGGTTGGTATTGAAGATTTGATTGTTATTGCACAAAAAAGCGGCATAGACACTTTAGCCATCACCGACCATGACTGCCTTGCAGGTGTTGTAAGAGGTCAGGTTATCGGCAAAAGATACGGCATTAACATTGTTCCGGGCGTTGAAATCAGCGCATTTGACGAAATAGCAGGCAAAAAAGTTCACATCATTTCTTACCTTGCGGACGCACCGGACAGACTTGAGCGTATTTGCAAAAAGACTTCTGTTGCACGCAAAAGAGCAGGTCAGATTATGATGCTTAAAGTTGCGGCAAGATTTCCTGTTACAAGCGAATTCATCATCAGCCACGCAAGCGGTTCAACCAATCTTTACAAGCAACATATTATGCACGCACTTATGGATGCGGGCTACACAGACGATATTTTCGGAGATTTGTATTATCAGCTGTTTGACACAGGCAGTGAAAACAATATTCTCGCTCCTACAAAGTACCCTACCGTTAAAGAAGTTATAGACGAAATTCACGGTGCGGGCGGCATTGCGGTGCTTGCTCATCCGGGTAAATTTGGCAACCAAGACGAGATTGAGGATTATATTGAACTCGGACTTGACGGTGTTGAGGTTTGGTCACCCGAAAACAGCGATGAACTTACGGAAGAACTTATTGCTCTTTGCAAAAAGAAAAAGCTTCTTCAGACGGGCGGCTCGGACTTCCACGGAACTTACGGCAGACAATCGGTTACGGTTGGCGCATATTCAACTCCGCAGGAGCACCTCGACAAGCTGTTAAGCTACAAATCACGCAAAAAGAGTGCGGCTCGCCGTGCCGAAAAAAAGGCGGCGGCTGAAAAAGCGGCTCTTGAAGCAGCTCAAAAATAATAACGGATATAACAAAATGAACGAACATCAAACTGTTCGTTCATTTTTATTATGCTCATATTTTATTTTTTATAGAGTATTGCATAATCCTTTGCGTTGATAACGCCGTCACCGTTTACATCAAGGGCCTTGTTTTCATCCGTAACATCCGAGTGATAATTATCCGCAAAGCCGATTGCGGAAGTGTCATCCCCTCTGACGCACTGCAAGCTGACCGTGTCGCCGTCAATCGAAACCGCCTTGTAGCTGTGACCGAGCGGCATAATACTCTCTTTGTACGAATTGCCGCAGGCAATACAAGTGTAGGTGTTGTAGCCGAATTCCGTGCAGGTAGGCTCGGTTGTTGCCGAAAGCTCATACCTGTGCTCGGAACAAGTAAAATTCAAAGCAACACCGAATTTGCCGTTTTCGTTTGCTCTTGAACCGTCATAAACATTATTTGTTCTGAAGCGGGCGGCAAGGTAATATCTTTTGCCTGCCGTCACATTGTATGTAAGTTTAAAATTAACATCGTTGCCGTTATCGTCATTGTAAGCAAGGGCGTTCCTTTTTAACTCGCTGATACTTGTTGTGTCCAAATAAACATAAGTTTCAGCGTCATACAAAAGGGCAAAAGTGTCCTTTGAACCGCTTGAAGAAAAAGTAAGCGTGCCGTCGGTAAGCGGAACAAACGACCAAAACTGCCGTTCACCGCCGTATGTTATGTGTGCCGTTGCTTGATTATCCTGCATAGGCGAATCAAACGGAATATGATTTTTGAAGCAATACGCCTGAGCCGCACTTTTTGTTGAGCAATGAGCAATAAAGCCCTGCGGAACTTCTATATTTCCGTTATATCCAAACGCATAATCTCCAACCGTTGTAACGCTGTCGGGAACAGTAATTTCGCTCAAACTGTCCGCTCCGACAAATGCGGCTGTGCCGAGCGACACAACACTTTCGGGAATTTCCACACTTTGCACATACTTAAACTGAGCAAACGCATAATCGCCCACAGCGGTTATTCCGTCACCGATCACAATATGTTTCGTTTCGTCCTTATAAACATTCCACGGACGGGATTTAATCGTGCCCTCGGTATAATCGGCAATTTCGCCCGTTCCTTTAACGGTGAGAGTTGCACTTTCTGCATCATAAGCAAACGAAACTTCACCGGCAAACGCCGCAAAGCTTATGCCGGCAACAGCCGATACGACAAGAGCCAAAGACATCAAAATACATATTAACTTTTGTTTTTTCATAAAATCACATCCAAAATAATTTGTGAAAAAAACTGCCTGCAACGATTATAACCGTTACAGGCACAAAAATCAATACTTTAATATAATTGCGTAGTCTTTTGCATTTACATATCCGTCACCGTTAAGGTCGGCGTTGGCATTGTAATTGCTATCACCTTTGGCAGAATTGTAAGCTTCCATAAAGTTAAAATGCAATGTTTTTTGGTTGCACTTTGTACACTTAATATCTACATCGCCGGTTTCGTCATTTATGTTTTTCACCATATGATGATTGTCTGCCCAAACAATGTAAATATCCTTGTCACTTGTGATATTGGAAAAATCCTCCGACCACGAAACAAATTTTTTGCAGGTTGGAGCGTCAGGAACGGCAGGAGCTGTTGCACTTTTGCCCGATTCAACAAGTTTGTAATCAATTCTTACGCTCTTGCTTTCATCAAGATAAAAGTTAACCTGATACAAATTTCTGCTGACAACAGCGTTAACCGTCATCAAATCGCAATTTGGATTACCTGTATTGTACTTATAAGTAAAGCCGTCCTTAGCCTCTTGGTTTGCGGTTGTAAGCTTGCCCGAAATATCCATAAGTTCATTTGCAACAAACATACCGTTTGAATAAGCAAGAATTCTTTCCTCGCCGTCATCGGTTTGCTTAACCGTGTCAAGCGTTGTGGAAGCAATCCTTGACGAATCGGCAAAACTGCACGGAATAACAACATTGTTGTCCTTAACGCTTGCCGAAAGTTCAATCCATTGGTCGCCCACATTTTCGGTTGAAGTATTTTCAAGCAAAGTATTTCCCGAAAGGTCAAGCTCGGCAATGTGATTGCTGTTGCAAATAATTTCGGCAAGATTTGTGTTTTTGCTCAAATCAAGCTTTGCAATGTTGTTTTGGAACACATAAAGCGAAGCAAGCTGAGTATTTTTGCTCAAATCTATGCTTGAAATTGAGTTTACGCTTGCCTGCAAAGTTTGAAGTGCAGGGCAATTTGTAACATCGAGGCTTGTCAAATTGTTGTTTGAACAGTTAAGCCATGTAAGTTCGGCAAGAGAACCTACGGTGAGCGAAGTGAGCCCGTTACCCATACAGGTAAGGGAGGTAAGTTTGGTGTTTTTGCTTACATCAAGTTCTTTAAGACCGAGCGAAGCACAATAAAGTTTTTCAAGATTATAAAATTTTTCAATGCCCGAAAGAGATGCGATTGTTTCGTTTTCATTAAGGTAAGCACCCGGTGTCATAACCTTTACACGCTCAATTTCCGCCGTGCTCAGATAGCCGTTGCTGTCCTTATCGTACACCTCCGATATTACGGTGCGAAAATTTTTATCGGGAAAAATTGTTTCGTTAATTGCAACCAAATCCTCGGCAAACGCCACACTGCCTGCCGAGAGGCAGGTGGCTGTTGTGAGTAACGCCAAAACAGAGGCAATTCCTTTTTTAATATTATTTAATTTAAACATATTATATATACCTCTTATCTTTGGATTGTAACCGGAATTTTTACGGTAGCCGTTGAACCGTCTGCATTTGTTACGGTACAAATGATGTTTGTTGTGTTGACTTGCTTTGCTCTGGCAACCATTGTAATGTTTACATTACCTTCATTGTCAACGGTGATGTATTCCGAATTTGTTGACTTCCACTCAACGCTTACAGGATTTGCAGCTCCGACCTCATCGGTCTTGTATTCAAGCTTAAAGGATGTGAAATCTCTGTAACCCATCTTGTAGCCCGACTTGTTAACGGAAGTAACCTGTTCTCCGTTAAGCGTCATATAGATTGATGTGATGTAAACAAGCTTGTCAACAAGAGTAATGTTGTAGGTATAAGTTGTTTCTCTGTCATAATTGTCAACAACTCTTGCACTTACCGTAACGGTTGCGTTGTCGCCCGTCTTTGTAAGAGTAATGCTCTTGTCGCCGATAACCGAAGTTACATTGTTTTCGTTATCTGTTGCAAGTTCAAGAGTCTTATACATATTGCCTGCAACCGCAACATCAATGTTGAGCACACCGTCAACGGTTTCAAATGTCATACCGTTTGTAACGGTCTTGTCGCCTGCTGTCATTGTTACAACAGGAAGCACAAACTTGTGTTCGTCAAGAAGAGTAAGCGTTGTCTGAAGCTTTGTGCAAGCAGCGTCAATCTCTGCCTGTGAAGCATTAGGATTATTATAAACCTCGATTGCCGCAGCCAAATCGGTTTGAAGCATCGTACCGTATTCATATTCATAATCCTGATAGTTAAGTTCGCTTGCCTGAGCGATTGTTTCTTCAAGAGCCGAAGTATCCCATGTTGTCTGAACCTGAAGTTCTCCGACAAATCCGCCGTCAACAGTGGTTACTCTGATAATTGCCTTGCCCTGAGTCTTAAACAATACAAGTCCGTCGGCATTTACCGTTGCAACTTTTTCATTCATTGATTGATAAATACAATCCGTTACGGAAGCACTGATTTGTTCAACCTTTGAATCACTTGCCAAAACAACAGGAACTTGCTTTTGCTTGTTAGGTGCACCGTAAAGAAGTTCTGTACCAAACGATACGCCCGTTACCGCATATCTTACAAACGAAACATATACGCTGTCGGTATAGCTGTCGCCGTATGCGGTTGTAACCGTTGCGGTAATCTTTGCCGCAGCAGGAAGAGCCGTTGAATTTGTAACCGCACCGTCATCATTTACTGTAATTGCGGAATTTGACGAGCTCCATTTAATTGATGAATACATACCGTTTTCAGGAAGCACCTTGCTTGCAAGCTGAACGGTTGCGCCGTTAAGAGCAGTGCCCTGATATCTGATAAAGCCCGGATTAACCTCTTTAATGTCGGACTGAGTTTCAACAAGCGAAACCTTGATACCGGTTGCCGGAATATAACCCGAAAGATTACCGTAAGCTTCGTTGAGTTTGCGAAGAGCCGCATTAACCTCTCTTTGACTTGCCTTGCCGTCATTAACCATTGCCTTGCAAATTCTTACTTGCTCGGACAATGCGTTGAGTGAGTCTTCCGTATATTGGTCGGTATCCTTTGCATTATTAATAAGGTCTTCGTACTCTGTTACCTTTTCGGCAAGTTTGCTGAAATCGGTTTGAACGGTTACGCTTACTTTTTGAGTAAAGCCGCCGTCAAGAGTTTTAGCCGTGATTGTGCAAGAACCTGCATCAACAGGAGTTACAATACCGTCTGCCGAAACTGTGGCAACTTCCTCGTTGTCTGAAGTAAAGTAAACCTTGTTTGTATATCCGTCTTCCGAACCTGTTGTAGAATAATTGAGCTGATACGGAGCGGAGGTGCCGAGAAGCTCAAGGGTTTGAGGAGTTACGGTAAGTCCCGTACAAACACTGTCTGCTATGGCAACCCAAATTTCACGCTCGGTTGTTTTGCCATAGTGGTTTGTAAATACAGCCTTTACTCTTGCCCACGCAGTTGAATTATGACCGCTTGGGGTAAGTGTAATTTTACCAACCGATGTACTTGATTTGATTTCGGATGATTCTATAACCTCCCAGCTTACGCTCTTGTACATTGCGTTTTCAGGATAAGCCGAAGCGGAAAGAATTACATCATTATAATCATTATAGTTTGAATAACTGTTTGAAAGGTTAACGGATACAGCATTGTTTGTGCCGACCGTTCCGCTTGTAACCGATGTTACGACATTTGTAAGACTGCGTTTTTGAGTATCAAAGCCGACATTGATTGATTCAACCGAAACATACGGATGCTCTGCAAGACTTTCGCCTGCACTTTCAAGTGCTAAAGCGGCATCGTCAATCTCTTTTTGAGATTTAGACTTGTCATTAAGAACTTCGTTTGCTTTTTCGTATGCTTGCTTGAAGTTCATACCGTAATTATATTCATATTGAGTATAATCGGTATTCTGATACTTCTCAATAGCGGCTTTAAGTGCGGTTCTGTCGCCCTCCGACGAAACCTTACATTCGGAGCTTACGCCGCCGTCATAAGATACGCAGCGAACAACGGTTGAGCCTGCGCCCACAAAGTGAACCGTACCGTCTTGGTCAACGGTTGCAACATTTTCGTCATCCGACTCCCAGTAATAATCCTTGATGTCTGCCGCACCGATATGGGTAAGCGACGAACCTGTTGGGAGAACTGTTGCCGTAAGTTTTTCTTCTGTGCCGATTGCACCCGAAATGCTGTCTTTTGAAAGTTGAATAGCCGTTACAGGATAGTAGGAGAACGATACCCAAACGGTATCCTCAAATTCCTTACCGAACGAGTCGGTAACAATACACTTGATTTGACCGTAGCAAGCCTTGTTTGATGTAGGCGAGCATACACCGTCGGACGAAACGGAAATCAAATCGGTTGACGATGACCACTCTGCCTTTTGATATGTTGCGTTGTTAGGATACAAACGAACATCAAGGTCAAGTTTTGCATTTTTGTAACTCAAACCTTCTTTAAGAAGTTTGAGGTCGTATTGATAGAACTCGGAGGTTTGCTCACCGTTGAGGTAAAGCTCAACCTTTTGAATGTCTACATATTTTTTAAGATTGTTATACGCAGTTTCAAGTTTAACATACTGTGCATCAACTTCTTCCTGAGTGTAACCCTTCTTTTCAACCATATTTTCCGCCTCTGTTTTAGCGGTGATATACGGCTCCCAAGTTTCAGGATAGTAGCTTACTTCCTTGAGCGACAAATCATCATATTGCTTGCAAAGAAGTGCAAGTTTGTCATAGTTTGTTGTTACGGTAACCTTACATTCTGCGGTGTAACCGCCGTCCGAGGTTGTGGCTGTGATTATTGCACTGCCGCCGTAAACATATGTAACAACGCCGTTTTCGTCAACCGTGCAAACTTTTTCGTTTGACGACTGCCATTTAACTTCGCCTACGGAAGCGGTGGAGTTGCCCAACACATTTTTAGGAAGAACGGTTGCTTTGAGCTGTTTTGTTTCACCGATTTTAGCCTCGGTGATTTCGTTTGTGTCAAGTTCAACACCCGTTGCTTTTGTTTTTGCAAAGGCGATATGAATAATATCTATTACCTTGTTGCCGTTGTAGTCTGTTACCGAGCAAGTAATATCGGCTGCACAAGGATTGTTTGATGTAGGACGGCAAACGCCGTTTTCATCAACAGATACCGAGCTGTTTGACGAAGTCCATACCGCTCTTGAGAACATTGCACCCTTAGGGTTTACTTTGTAATCAAGGTCGTAGCTGTAATTCTTGTAGTTCTTTGTACTGCCTACCGAAACGGTGAGGTACTTGCTTGCAAGCGCCGAACCGCCGGTGCCCTTGATTTCAAGAGAAGTAACCGCTACAAATCCGCCTACCTTTGTAAATGCGGCAAGAAGATTTGCGGCTGTTGTGTCAACAACATTTTGAGATGCCATATCCTCCTCGTACAAAACAATGTACGCAAGGTCAAGCTTCTTTGAATAATCCTTGTAATATGCCTGATTGAACTTTGTTTTGAGAACTATGGTTCTGTCACAAAGGTCAACAAGTTCTTTAAGATTTTGTTTGTCAGGTTTAACGGTTACTGTTTTTGTATCAACAAACGCACCGTCGGCAGATACACAGTAAAGCGTTGCCGTGCCGACATCGTGAGCGGTGAGAACAGCGTCCGAATTGCTGTTGCCCTTGTTTTCAACGGTGAAAATTTCTTCATCCGATGAATACCAGTTCGCATCGTAGCAAGCATATGCGTCGCTTTCCCACGAACCGTCAAAGCTCATTGTGTGAGTAGCCTCACCCGTTTTGCCGTTGATGAGTTCTATTGAGTCCTCATTAATCTTATTGGCTGTTGCGTAGTTTCTTGTAACGCAAACCGTGATGACATTTGACTTTATCTCTCCGTCGGACGAAACGGCATAAACATCAAATTTTTGAGTTTGCTCGTTACCGGCTTTAAGAGTTATTTCGTTTGTATGAGTATCCTCCGAAACGCTTTGATTAAAATTGCCGTTGCTGACAACCCATTTAAGCTTTTGGTCGGTTGCATTTTCGGGATAAACACTTGCTGAAATGCTTGTGCCCTTGCCGTTGTACATATTGCCGACACCGATTTTTTCGGTGCAATAGAAGTATTCTTTGCCGTTTATCGTAACGGTTTCGTTTCTTCCGAGAGAACCGCCTGTGCCGATTGCCTTTGTGACATCAAGCTTTATGCCTTCAACAGGGATACCCGTTTCGACTTCTTTGGTTGCAATGTACGAGCTGATTTCGTAAAAACTGCCGTCGGAAATAAGATAACCCGTTTTTGCTTCAAGAGCAATTTTACACTTACCGCCGTTGAGCGGAGTAAAGTGACCCTTGCTGTCAATTTGACCTACGCCGTCAGGGTCAACCGCAACATTTTCGCCGTCTGCCCAAATATATGTTGGGTTTCCGTCCTCATCTTCAGGACCTACAATACCCCACTTGATGTAGAGATTGTCGCTTTCGGCAACACGCTTTGGATAGATGGTATAGGAAAAATCTTCGCTTTCCTCTATGCCGACAATATCCTTGCCATTGATGTCAACTTTTGAAAGGTATTTACCGGTTTTACCCGTTACGGTAACGGTCATTGTACGCTTTACATTATTTGTTGTTGATGTTGCCGTGATTGTAACCGTTTGTGAAGAAAGTGAGCCGAGCGAACCGCCTGCGTCAAGACCGGTAATGATACCCGTTGTCGGGTCGATACAAGCAACGCTTGGGTCGGAAGAAGTCCAAACAATGTCCGAAACATCACCGACAGACGGAACAACATTTGTAGGAGTAAGCTGGATTTGCTGACCCTCTTTAACGGAGTTAAGACCCTCAATGTCAAAACTTTCAATCGGTTTTGAATCAACTACGGTAAAATCGATTGTGTCATTGTAAGCAAACTGCAAGCAAAGGTTTGCAATAAGTTTTACCGCTGTTGCGGTGAGCTGAACAGGGTCTGCCGCATCGCCCACAATGTCTTTGATTGCAAAGCAAGCATCAAGAATTGCGGCAAGTACCGTACGGTTGATGTCCAAGCCTACATACTTGATGATAATATCGGCAATTTTGTCCGTATCTATAGTGCCGGTATTGTCAAGTTTATAAAAATAATTGACAAGCTTGAGAATACCCTCGATAACATCCTCCGAGTCCGGAGAAACCATAATTGTTGCCGTGCCCTTGTTTTTGAATGATACAAGACCGCCGTCCGTAACAGTTGCAACAACCTTGCCCTGGGTAAATATTGATGATGATTTTACGGAGTAAACCGTGCCGAATTTAAGTCTTTGCGGAGTGGTGATGGCATAAATCTGAACCGAGCCGCCCGTTGCCACCGTGCTTGGAATTTGCGACTTGTTTGTGATATGAGTGCCGTTTGGCAAAAATGCCGCATACCATTCCTCGTTTTTCTTAACAACGATTTTGATAACATCGTCGGCAACCTGTTCGCCTTCTTTGTTATAAAGCACGCAGTGAACATTTGAATTTACCTTGTCAAGATATTCACGAAGCGAATCGATGAGTTCGCCCTTATACGATTCGATTTGCTCGGCAATCCAAGAATTTGAGCCGAGTGTCTTTTCGAGGAGAGCAACAATTTCATCGGTGTCCATAGAATCAATGTCAACATATTCATTGAAAAACGCCTTTTCTAACAAAGCACCGAGAGGCTTGCCCAAAATCGGAATTGTCTTTACTTCATTATCAATCCAAAGGTGAATAACCGCACCCTTAGACGAGTCAAAAGCCTTGACCTTACCTGTTTGGTCAACATCGGCAAGAGCCGGTGCCTCCGAATACCACTTTACATAGCCGTTATCCGGAAAGACGGAATCAATCAGTTTGTACTTAAACTGAACCTCTTCGCCCTCGGTCATATAAACGACAAACGGTGTTGTTCCGTCGTCCTCATATGTAGGAACTATGGTGTCTGTGTCGCTGTAAAAAATTTGAAGATCATAATAGCCCTCAACGCCGTCACCGGCAAATGCACTCATTGCAGGCAACACGGCTGTAAATGCCATAACGACTGCAAGCATTATGCTGACGGCTTTTTTTACAAAAGTCTTTTTCATAATTTTCCCTCCATTAAAAATTACTCCGTAAGAATCTTATTTATATAAAAACTCTTAATATATATTATAAACCGATTATATGAAACCGTCAATATTTACCATATCGGCAAAAATTACAAAGTTTTTTTGTATAGTTTGTGCAATAACACAGCGGCGATATTACTCATTGTATATAAAATAAGCCTCCCCTTGAAGCAAGGGGAGGCATTAAGCGGTTAATTTTTGGCGTGGTTCAGGAGTTTTATCGGCAGTCTGATTATGATTCAAAATACATATCCAAATTCTTTGATGTTATATCGCTGATCATACCGATAAGCGATTTTTTGCCCGAATCGAGTTCAACAATTTTTCGCCTGTCGATAACAATCAACTGCTTGCCGCTTTTTGTCCTGATTGCATAAGTTGCACGGAGGACTTTTTTGTTGTTTTCAATATCTTTTTCGATAGAATGGCGGGCAACATCCACCTCTCGAGGAACAATCAATTTTGTCAAATCGCCGTTAAAATCATCAAAAAGCTCCGCCCTTGTATATTCCAAAAGTTTTAGAAAATCGCTGCTTGCAACAGTGAGCCTGAACGGGTCGTCAAACGGTGTTGAAAACATAGGACCGGGCACATTTTTAAGCACTTTAAGCAGCATTTCTTTTTGTTCCTCAACCTCTTTTTCAACCGCTTTAAGTTCGGTTATATCCGTAAGCATAGCGTGAAAAATCGGGCAGTTGTCCTTTTTGTCATAGCGTTGAATATCCGAATTTAACTTGACCCACTTATATTCATCTTTGTGAGTGGTTATGCGAAGTTCCATATCAATCGGTTTCTTTGTTGCCATTGCTCCGCCGATTGCGGTGAGGGCACGGCTTTTGTCATCGGGATGAACAAGGTCGCCGATTCTATAACTGTCCCTCGAAACAGTCTGCTTGGTTGTGCCGAAGAATTTGCAACACGCCTCGTTGGCATAAAGCACCTCAAAACGCATATCGGAATTGACCTTGAACAGGCAAACGCCGCCCGTTACAAAATCAATAAGGTGGTTCATCGTTTTTGCTTTTTCACGAAGTTGCTTGCTCTTTTTTTCAGACTTGCCGACATCGGCAAAGGTGATTTGGCAAAGCGAATTTTCTTCATTATTCCTTGCGGTTGCGTGCACAAAATTATACTGAGAGGAATTATCCTTCAAATAAAGGTCAAAGTACACATAAGGCGAATCCTTTTTGCAAAGTTTCTTTACAATATCCTCACGGTCCTGCGGAACAAGAATGTCAAGAAGTGACAGCTTGCCTTGCTTAACCTTGGAATAATGTACGCCCACAAAGTCGCAAAAATGGCTGTCGGCATCAACAACCTCAAAATCTTTCTTTTTATCAACTGTGCACGAGAGGAATTCAACCTCAAATGCAAGTTCGTCGGTATTATCTAACATTATAAACAGATACACTCCGTTAAAATTCTCTAAAAAATTCATAGCTGTTAAACTATATTTTGATTATACCACACCTATGACAAAAAAGAAACAATGTTCACAATTTTTTAATTATAAATTATAAATTTGACATTAATTGGGACTATTTGCAAAAAACCGTTGTAATGAGGGATATTATATGTTAAAATATTTAATCATAAAAATTATAATTACAGGAGCAAGTTTATGAGCAAAGTTTATCGAGTATTCGCAGAGAAGAAAAAAGGTAACGACATCGAGGCTGTTCATATGTTGAACGACCTCAAAAACAATGTCGGCATAACCGGACTTGAAGAGGTGCGTATCATCAACAGATACGACGCTGAGGGTTTGCCGGAGGAAAGCTTCAAAGCAGCCGTTAAAGGTGTTTTCAGCGAAGCTAACCTTGATGATGTTTATTATGAGGAAATGACATTTTCACCTGAATGGAGAGTGTTTGCAACAGAGTATCTTCCGGGTCAGTACGACCAAAGAGCCGACAGTGCGGCACAGTGCATTCAGCTTCTTACGGTAGGCGAGCGTCCAACCGTTACCTCGGCAAAAGTTATCGCAGTTAAGGGCGACATCACAGACGCTGAATTTGACAAAATCAAGGCATATGTAATCAACCCGGTTGAATCAAGACTTGCATCTATGGACAAGCCTGAAACACTCGACATCAAGAGTGATGTTCCGGCTGATATTGTTCGCATAAACGGTTTTATCAATATGACCGATGAAGAAATTGCAAAATACCACGCATCAATGGGCTTTGCAATGAGCATTGCGGATTTGTGCTGGGTTCGTGACTATTTCAAGAATAACGAAAACCGTGAGCCGTCGCTTACGGAACTCAAGGTTATTGATACATATTGGTCGGACCACTGCCGTCACACCACATTTGCCACTCAGCTTGACGAAATCAAGATTGACGAGGGCAAATATTCAAAGGCTGTTGAAGAAGCACTTGAACAATATTTTGCACTTCGCAAAGAAGTTTACGGCGACAGAAAAGACAAAATCGTTTGCCTTATGGATATGGCTTGCCTCGGCACAAAGGTGCTCAAAAAGAGAGGGGTTGTTACCAACCTTGACGAAAGCGAAGAAATCAACGCTTGCTCCATTAATGTTGATGTTGAAATAGACGGCAAAAAAGAGCCGTGGCTTGTTCAGTTTAAAAACGAAACACACAACCACCCAACCGAAATCGAACCTTTCGGCGGTGCGGCAACCTGCCTCGGCGGTGCAATCCGTGACCCGCTTTCAGGCAGAGCATATGTTTACCAGGCAATGAGAGTTACGGGTGCGGGCGACCCGACAACTCCGTTTGAAAAAACTCTTGACGCAAAACTTCCGCAGGCAAAAATCACCACGGGTGCGGCACAGGGTTATTCATCATACGGCAACCAAATCGGTCTTGCAACAGGTCAGGTAACAGAGCTTTATGACGAGGGCTATGTTGCAAAGCGTATGGAAATCGGTGCGGTTATCGGCGCATCACCAAAAGAAAATGTTATCCGTGAAGTTCCGCAAAACGAGGATGTAATCATTCTTCTCGGCGGTCGCACAGGCCGTGACGGCTGCGGCGGTGCAACAGGTTCATCAAAAGCACACGACAGCTCATCAATCGAAACCTGCGGTGCGGAAGTTCAAAAGGGTAATCCGCCTACAGAAAGAAAAATCCAGCGTTTGTTCCGCAACAGCGAAGTTTCAAAGATGATTAAGCGTTGCAACGACTTCGGTGCAGGCGGTGTTTGCGTTGCCATCGGCGAACTTGCAGACGGCTTGCAAATTGACCTTGACGCTGTTCCGAAAAAATATGAAGGTCTTGACGGCACAGAACTTGCCATCTCAGAATCACAGGAAAGAATGGCAGTTGTTGTTGACAAGGCAGACGCAGAAAAATTCATTGCACTTTCAAACGAAGAAAACCTTGAAGCAACAATCGTTGCAAAGGTTACGGACAATAACAGACTTGAGATGACTTGGAGAGGCGACAAGATTGTTGACCTCAGCCGTGACTTCCTCAACACAAATGGTGTTGTTCAGCACGCAAATGTCGAAATCACAGGCATTGACGACACATCATACCGTGACGAAGTTCCGTCAGAACTTAAAGGAATGAGCAACGCAGACGCACTCAAAGCAAACCTTTCAAGACTTGAAGTTGCAAGTCAAAAGGGACTTGTTGAGAGATTTGACGCATCAATCGGTGCAAGCACCGTTCTTATGCCGTATGCCGGCAAATATCAGCTCACACCCGAAGAAGCAATGGTTGCAAAAATTCCGCTTCTCAAGGGCGAAACAGACACGGCAACAGTTATGTCTTACGGCTTTGTGCCAAAGATTTCACGCTGGTCACCGTTCCATTCGGCAGCATTTGCCGTTACGGAATCACTTGCAAAACTTGCGGCAGTGGGTTGCAATCCGAAAGACGCAAGACTTACATTCCAGGAATATTTTGAAAAACTCGGCAACGAGCCAAAGCGTTGGGGCAAGCCGACAGCGGCACTTTTGGGTGCACTTTCGGCTCAAATCGGCTACAACACTCCGTCAATCGGCGGTAAAGACTCAATGAGCGGTAGTTTCAACGACCTTGATGTTCCGCCTACTCTTGTTTCGTTTGCAGTAGGTATTTCAAAAGCAAGCGAAACCGCTTCCGCACAGTTCAAGCAGAGCGGTTCAACCGTTAAACTCGTTAAACTTCCTGTTGACGAAGCAACAGGACTTCCAAAATACAAAGAGGCTCTCGACCTTATGATTGCCGTTGCCGACGGTATCAAGAACGGCACCGTTCTTTCGGCAAGCGTTGTAAGAGAGGGCGGCTCGGCAAGTGCTGTTTGCAGAATGGCATTCGGCAACAAGACCGGCTTTACCTTTGCTCAAAACCTCGACAGCAAGGATTTGTTTGCACCGCTTCAGGGCAGTTTTGTTCTTGAACTTGCAGACGAAAACGCTTTTGACGGCGTTGTTTTGGGCACTACAAACGACAACAGCGTGTTCATCATTGACGGCACTGTTTACACCTGCGATGACCTCATCAAAGCGTGGGCAGGCAAGCTTGAAAAGGTATTCCCAACCGATTCTGGCAAGCAGGCTAAGATGTACGAAGATGTACCGCTTTACAAGGAGCGTTCTATCTTTGTTGCAAAGAACAAGATTGCAAAGCCGAGAGTATTCATCCCTGCGTTCCCGGGCACAAACTGTGAGGTTGACTCTGCCCGTGCATTTGAAAAAGCAGGTGCAGATGTTTCCGTTCTTGTTGTAAACAACCTTTCATCAGCCGCTATCAACGAAACAATCGACAAAATGGCAAAAGAAATCGAGCAGAGCCAAATCATTATGCTTCCGGGCGGTTTCTCGGGCGGTGACGAACCTGAAGGTTCGGGCAAATTTATTGCAACAACATTCCGCAATCCTAAAATCAGCGAGGCAGTTCAAAAGCTTCTCAACTGCCGTGACGGTTTGATGCTCGGTATCTGCAACGGCTTCCAGGCTCTCATCAAACTCGGTCTCGTTCCGTACGGCGAAATCAAGACAATCAACGAGGACGACCCGACTCTTACATTCAACACAATCGGCAGACACATTTCTTCAATGGCATACACAAGAGTTACAAGCGTTAAATCACCTTGGCTTTCAAGCGTTAACGCAGGCGATATGTTTGCAGTGCCTATCAGCCACGGCGAAGGCAGATTTGTTGCAAACGAAGATGTAATGAAGAAACTTATCGAAAACGGTCAGGTTGCAACCCAATATGTCAACCTTGACGGCGAAGTTGTTGCCGATATGCCGTTTAACCCTAACGGCTCTGTTTGTGCGGTTGAGGGTATCACATCACCTGACGGTCGTGTGCTCGGCAAGATGGGTCACTGCGAGCGTAAGGGCGACAATCTTTACAAAAATGTTCCGTTTGAAAAGGATATGCTTCTCTTTGAAAGCGGTGTAAAATACTTTAAGTAATCGGCAGGTACAATATGAGTGATTTGCAACACAAACATCACCATCATCATTCCGAGGAGCACAAGCGTGAGGTGTCAAACCGCCTTGCCCGTGCCATTGGGCATTTGCAAAAGGTTAAGCAAATGGTTGAAGATGACGAGGATTGCAGCGATGTGCTCATTCAGTTGGCGGCGGTTAAATCCGCCATCAACAACACCGGCAAGGTGATACTGAAAGACCATATGGAGCACTGCATTGTGCATGCGGTTGAGGACGGCGACACCGAAATGATTGACGAGCTCAACGCGGCAATAGACAAGTTTATGAAATAAAGGAGAAACTATGCCTACTTTAGCTTTAAGTCCAATGCTTATTTTGGAGATTATAATTGCATTTTCGTTTATAATCACATCAATATTTATGTTTAAACCAAAGGGCAACGAAACCGTGCACATCATATTCTTTTGGCTTGCGGTTGCACTCAATGTGCTTGTAACATTCATCAGTGCCACCTCACTGCCCGACAACTATATGCGTGAGGTTATCATCGCCTGGTGCGGACTGATTATATCCGCAGTCGGCATAGTTATCCGCATTGCCAAGGGCAAAACGAGTGCCGTTGCAAACATTTTTGTAATGCTCTCCACAGTTTACGGCGTGCTCGGATACTTTTTGTTGGCGTAAAATTTTGATATAACACGCTGAAAGACTTCGAGAAAGTGAGATAAATTTCGTATTTTGCGAGCGGGTGCTGTACGTGGGTACTGCCCCCTAGCAAAAGACGGAAAGTGCCAAAAGTGGCTTGAACACTACGTTCAAGCCACTTTTTTATAAATGTATTTTTGATTTTATTTTGGCAAGAGCAAGCCCTTGCCCTACGTCATTACTTTATGATAATTTAAGCACGGCACGGTTTAGCCACTTTATCGACAGTCTAAAGACTCCCCTTGTTGCAAGGGGAGCCTTTTTAACTATATATTATTTTTTATATATTCTATATACCTATCTATAATGTCAATATCGGTGAGGTCATAGACCATTCGTGCACCGACGGTGTCCTCCAGCTCATTAAAGACGGCTTTGCCGTGATTGAACACAAAATCAATTCCGTAATAATGTGCACCGAGCGGAGATACCAAATCAATGATTTTTTGCACCAATGCTCGCTCTTCGGTTGACAAATCATACAGTTCCGCCCTGCCGCCGAGGCAATAATTTGAGCGAAAATCAGTATCGGACACACGCAAAATCGAGGCAACAATTTCTCCGCCGAGCACCCACACTCGCACATCTTTACCAAGGTCGGACGCCGGCTTTTGGCACACTTGATTTTCATCGTATTCCTCTGCACTGCGGCACATAACAACACCGTTGCCGCCGTGAGAATTCTTCGGCTTTTTCACAAATGGCGGAATTGAATACCTTGTAGGCATAATCTTAATTCCACGCTTTTGCATAAAATCATAACAAAGCTGTTTGTCGTTTGCAAGACGGCAAAATTCCGCACCGTTAAAGACTTTTGCTCCCGTTTTGCTGTAATAATTCGCAACGCCGAAATCATTGCTTCGGTTGATAACAACATCAGCCCGCACCCTCGCTGTCGGGTCAACAAGCTCTGCACCGAGCTGTTCACGGAATTTTTTCACCACAAAGGAATTGCGTGGGGCTTCCTCGGGCGAATAAACCAAAATCGTTTTCATATCTGCTTAATTCTCTCTGATATTTCATCAAAAATCAACGGTGCAACATCCACACCCGTTGTGTTCATAATGTTGATAATGTGGGCGTTTGAATTAACCTCGCACACCGCCCCGTTTGGCAAAATGTCAACTCCGCCAAAAGTTAAACCGAGTTCTTTGCACACCGCCACGGCTGTCTGCTTTTCGTATTCTGTCGGAGTATGCTCGCTTGCAGTGCCGCCGTTTGTGATATTTGAGCGAAAGTCATTGTCGTTATGCCTTTTCATTGCGGCAACCACCCTGTCGCCCACAACCTCAAGCCTTACATCCGAATTGTTGCACTCAACATATTCCTGCAAAAGAAACGGCTTGCCGTTGATGCAATTCATCACCTCATCGACCGTTTGGCACAAATGCACCTGCTCGCCGAACGAACCGCAACGCTCCTTGAAAACAACGGGGAGCCCGAGTTTTTCCACCGCCGTATTCACAAACCGTGAATAATCCACGGCAAAAAACGAAAGCGGTGCAATAATCGTCTTTGGCTGGCTGAATTTATTTTCAAGAGCAAGATAGGTTTTTGCCTTGTCATCGCAAAGCTCAATCGACTTTGCCGAATTAAAAACAGGAATTCCCTTGTTCTCAAACGATTTTGCAAGCATCGTGTCCTTATCCCAAAACAGAACGAAATCGGGTTTTTCATCCGAAAAAATTGCATTTTCATTGGTAATAATATCCAAATCTATGCCCTTTGCCTTAGCTGTTTTCAACAAATGCTCGTGCAATTCGTTGTACTTTCCGCCGTGCAAATAGTGATTAACTACCAAAAAGCCGTGCATTACCCCGCCCCTTTTCTACATATTACTGCAAATATTGTATCATTCTCACTTGAAAACTGCAACAAAATATTGTACAATAAAAACCTATGGTAATTTTATTATAGAATAACTATCTAAAATTATAGGAGCGTAGTAATGACAGAGTATAAGTTGAAATACGGATGTAACCCAAACCAAAATCCGGCAAGAATCCATATGGACGGCAAAGAACTTCCGTTCACCGTTCTCAACGGTGCGGCAGGCTACATCAATTTGCTTGACGCCTTTAATTCGTGGCAGCTTGTCAAGGAACTCAAAGAGGCAACAGGACTTCCGAGTGCCGCAAGCTTCAAGCATGTTTCGCCGGCAGGTGCGGCAGTTGCCCAACCGCTTGACGAAACAGACAGAAAAGTTTGCATGGTTCCCGACGGTCTTGAGCTTTCTCCGATTGCACAGGCTTATGTAAGAGCAAGAAGCACGGACAGACAGTCATCATTCGGCGATTTTGTTGCTCTTTCGGACGAGTGTGACGAATCTGTTGCACAATTCCTTATGAAAGAAGTATCGGACGGTATCATTGCTCCGTCTTACAGCGACAAGGCGCTTGAACTTCTCAAATCAAAACGCAGAGGCAACTTTCTCATCATCCAAATGGACCCTGATTATGTTCCCGAAGAGATGGAAACAAAGCAGGTTTTCGGCATTAAGTTTGAGCAAAAACGCAACAATGCAAAAATCACTATGGATTTGTTTGACGATATGCCGACAAAGGTTAAGGAAATTCCCGAAATCGCAAAAATCGACTTGCTCATTTCTATGATTACACTCAAATATACACAGTCAAATTCCGTTGTTTACGCACAGGGCGGTCAAACCCTCGGCGTCGGTGCAGGTCAGCAGAGCAGAATTCTCTGCACAAGAATGGCAGGCTCAAAGGCGGATATGCTTTGGCTCAGAAGAAACGAAAAAGTGCTCAATCTTCCGTTTGTTGACGGCATAAGAAAGTGCGACGCCGACAACGCTATTGACCTTTATATTTCGGACGATTACGAGGAACTTCTCAAAGACGGCGTATGGCAGAGATACTTTACCGTTAAGCCTGAACCGTTTACGGCAGAAGAAAAAGCCGCATGGCACGAAAAGATGGACAATGTTGCTCTCGGCTCGGACGCATTCTTCCCGTTTGAAGACAATATCGAGCGTGCCGTTAAGTCGGGCGTTAAGTACATTGCACAGCCGGGCGGTTCGGTAAGAGATGAAAATGTTATTGAATGTTGCGACAAGTACGGCATTGCAATGGCAATGACAGGAATTCGTTTGTTCCATCACTAAAATATTTTGCGGGAGGATGATATCCTCCCCTACAAATCAAAACCATAGGGGCGAACCGAGTTCGCCTAATATAAATTCTAAGGAGAATAAAAATGGTACGAGCAATAGTAGGCGCCAACTGGGGCGACGAAGGCAAGGGTAAAATCACAGATATGTTCGCTGAAAAGAGCGACATCGTTATTCGTTTTCAGGGCGGTGCAAACGCAGGTCACACCATCATCAATGAGCACGGCAGATTTGCACTTCACTTGATGCCGTCAGGTGTGTGCTATGACCACACAACCTGCATCATCGGCAACGGTGTTGCACTCGACATCAACAAGTTTATTTCTGAACTTGAGGATATTAAAAAGGCAGGACTTAATCCAAAACTTCTTGTAAGCAACAGAGCACAAATCCTTATGCCATATCACATTTTACTTGACACATACGAGGAAGAAAGACTCGGCAAAAACGCATTCGGTTCAACAAAGAGCGGCATTGCACCTTTCTTCTCGGACAAATATTCAAAAATCGGTATTCAGGTTAACGAGCTTTTTGATGACGAAACTCTCAAGGCAAAGCTTAAGAACATCTGCACACTCAAAAACCTCACTCTTGAACATGTTTACCACAAGCCGCTTCTCAACGAAGAAGAACTTTACAACACCTGCGTAGAGTACAGAGAAAAGATTGCACCTTATGTTTGCGACACTCACAAGTACATTGCACAGGCACTCAAAGACGGCAAAAACATTTTGCTTGAAGGTCAGCTCGGCACTCTTAAAGACCCTGATTTCGGCATTTATCCAATGGTTACATCATCATCAACACTTGCAGGCTACGGCTGTGTAGGTGCCGGCATTCCGCCTCACGAGGTTAAGGACATTGTTGTTGTAACAAAGGCATACTCATCTGCTGTCGGCGCAGGCGAATTTGTATCCGAAATTTTCGGTGACGAGGCACAAGAGCTCCGTATTCACGGCGGCGACAAGGGCGAATTCGGTGCAACAACAGGCAGACCGAGAAGAGTAGGTTGGTTTGACTGCGTTGCTTCTCGCTACGGCATTGAATGTCAGGGTGCAACACAGGTTGTTATGACCGCTCTCGACTGCCTCTCATATCTTGAAGAAATCAAGGTTTGCGTTGGCTACGATATTGACGGCAAAGTAACAAAAGACTTCCCGACAACATCTGTGCTCAAAAAGGCAAAACCGGTGTTCAAAACCCTTAAAGGCTGGCATTGCGACATCAGGGGCATCAAGGAATTTGACAAGCTCCCTAAGGAAGCACAGGACTATGTTCTCTTTATTGAAAACGAACTCGGCCACAAGATTAATATGGTATCAAACGGCCCTGAAAGAGAAGCAATCATATACAGAGATTAATAAACAAAAAATTTACCTCTCCAAACGGAGAGGTATTTTTCTTTTAATAACCTATATTAACTTTTTGACATCATTCACAAACTCTTCCATCTCGTTAAAAATCACATCAACAATGATACTCCAATTTATGCCCTCATAATCGTGAACAAGGCGGTGACGCAAACCCGACACAACGCTCCAAATAATTTGAGGATTTTGTTTTTTGGTTTCATCACTGATTTTGTACACCTGCTCACCTATATTATAAAGAGGTGTTGTAACCGCCCATTGCGAAAACTCATCATCAAGCAATTTTTCTTTTGTAATTGAATGTTCGTCAATCTGTCTTTTCAACGCATCCCAAGTGGAAACAATTTTTTTAATTCTTTCTGTGTCAGACTTTTTCATGCAATCTTGATTCCTTCTTTAATAACATTGTCATAAAACGGTGTGGATTTGTCTATCTCGCAAATTTCAAATGCGTCGACATCCTTGCCCGTGAGCTGTCGCAAATCTTCGGCAAAGGCAAAAATATTATATTTTTTAAATCCGTCACCGCCAAAAACAACAACATCAACATCCGAATTTTCGGTTTCTTCGCCCCTTGCATATGAGCCGAAAAGGAGCGCATATTCCGCATTATATTTTACAAGCAGATGTCTGATTTGATTTTCTATTTCTGTTTTTGTCATAAAATCGCCCCTTTCCTTTTCTAATATTATTATACACAAACACCAAAGCTAAATCAACACAATTTCTGTCGGCGGATATTTCCATTTTCTTGTTGAAATACTGTACCTTAAAATATATAATATAAGTATGAGAGAACAAAAGAAGTTAAACACAATCAGAAAAATTAAATCAAAAAACAGCGAAGCCTTCTTTCTTGTGATAAGAGGGCTTGAAGTAGGCTTGTTTGCCGGACTTGTTGCCGTACTGTACAGATATATGTTGTCCGTAGCGGAGGATGGACTCAACAAAGTTTTAACATTTATCCACGGCAGTTGGTGGAAAATTGCAATATGGTTTGGCATTTTGTGGCTTATCGGCACATTTGTTTGCTACATCATCAAGTGGGAGCCGGCTTCGGGCGGTTCCGGCATTCCGCAGGTTACTGGCGAAGTTAAAGGCAGAATGTCGCCGTCGTGGTGGAAGGTGCTTGTTGCAAAGATTATCGGCGGCACAGCCTCGGTATTTGCAGGACTTTCGCTCGGCAGAGAAGGCCCGAGTGTTCAGCTCGGCGGTATGGCGGCAAAGGGTATTGCAAAAATCACAAAGGCAGACAAAACCACCGAGCTCCGTATGATTTCGTGCGGTGCAGGTGCAGGTATGGCAGCGGCATTTAACGCTCCGCTTACCGGAATTATGTTTGTGCTTGAAGAAATTCATCACTCGTTTGACAAAAACATTCTTTGCATGGGCATTGTGGCAACCGTTGTTGCCGACTATGTGTCAAAACTGTTTTTCGGTCAAAGCACAATTTTCAGCTACGACACGGTTAATTTTCCGCTGAAATATTACTGGATTTTGATTTTACTTGGCATAATCATAGGTCTTTCAGGTGTTGGATATACCAAAATTATGCTCAAATTACAAGACACCTTTAAGGCAATAAAAAAAGTTCCCAACACAGTCAAGCTTCCGCTTGTTTTCGTTTTCAGCGGAGTTGTGGGACTTGTCTGCCCTCAGGTGCTTTGCGGCGGTCACTCAATGGTTGAGTTTTTGATGAACGAAAAGCCGGGATTCGGCATTATGTTTGGACTGTTGGTTGCAAAATTTTTGTTCGGTGCAATCTGTTTTGCGTGCGGTGCACCCGGCGGAACGCTTTATCCTCTGTGTATTTTGGGTACATATCTCGGTGCGGCGTTCGGCTCAATAGCACTTCAAATCACGGGACTTCCGGACGGACTTTGGCAGGAATTTGCCGTTATCGGCATGGCAGGATTTTTCTCTGCCACCATCAAAAGCCCGATTACAGGCGTTGTTTTGGTATTTGAACTTACGGGTAATATGAACAACATTTTGCCGCTTGTAACGGTTGCACTGATAAGCTATGCGGTGTCTAACCTTTTGGGCAGCGAACCGATATACGAAGCACTCCTTGCAAGGATTTCCACACCAACAAGCGAAAATCAGGGAAGCGAAATTTCAAAAAGAGAAAAAATCATCAAATCATTTGTTATTCCGACCGGAAGCGACCTTGCCGACAAAAAAATCAAAGATATTGATTGGGGCAGGCATGCTCTTATCATCACGGTTGAACGAGGTGAGGACAGCATAACCCCTAACGGTGATGTTGTGCTGAAAGCCGGGGACGAAATAGTATTTTTAGTGTCGCAAAGGCGACTTGCAAAAACAAGTGAACATCTTGAAGAACTGTTTGAAGACCGGTACAAACCGTCAACATAAGCACAAGGAGATGCGCTATGACTTTTAAGGACAAATTCAACGACAAAATCGGAAAAATCGTTACAAAATTCACATCTGTTTCGCAAGACGAAAACGGAAATACCGATGTTGAAAAAACAATCACCGACGGTATGCCCGAACTTGCCCGTCAGGCAGCGGCAGAAGGTGCTGTTTTGTTGAAAAACGACAATGTTTTGCCGCTTAAAGAGGGTACAACCGTGTCACTTTTCGGCAGAACATACAAAGATTATTTCTTTGTAGGCTACGGAAGCGGCGGCGATGTCATCAGACCGTACAACATTGACATTGCCAAAGGCATAGAAAACTGCGACAAGCTGAACCTTAATTACACGCTCCACAACATTTATACGGAATGGCGTGAAAAAAATCCCGTATCGCACGGTTACTGGGCACATTGGCCGCTGAGATATTGGGAAATGCCGCTCAGCGATGAAACCGTTAAAAATGCCCGTGCAAACAGCGATGTTGCGGTGGTTACAATCGGTCGTTCATCGGGCGAGGACAGAGATTGCGACCTTGAAAACGGAAGTTATTTTCTTCACGATGAAGAAATTGAAATGCTCGACCTTGTGACATCTTATTTTGAAAAAGTGGTTGTTCTGCTCAATGTGGGCAACATCATCGATATGAGCTGGGTTAAGCACTACGGCGACAAAATCGGTGCGGTAATGTATGTTTGGCAAGGCGGAATGGAAAGCGGCAATGCCGTTGCCGACCTGCTTTGCGGCAATGTTAACCCATGCGGAAAACTCACCGACACCATTGCAAGAAACTACTATGATTATCCGTCATCGGCACAGTTTGGCAACAAAAAAGCAAACGAATACACCGAGGATGTTTTTGTAGGTTACAGATATTTTGAAAGCTTTGCCAAGGAAAAAGTGCTTTATCCTTTCGGCTTCGGCTTGAGCTACACAACATTTGACATCAAGTGCGACAAGGCAGAAGCAAACGGCAACGGCTTTGATTTTGAATTTACCGTTACAAATACGGGCGACCTTGCCGGCAAAGAAACCGTTCAGCTTTACCTCAACAAGCCTTGCGGAAAGCTCGGCAACCCTAAAAGAGTTTTGGTTGACTTTGCAAAAACCGACCTCATCGAGTCAAACGGCAGTCAAAAAGTGACTATGAGCGTTGATATGTATCAGCTGACATCATACGACGACTGCGGCTCAACAAACAATGCAAGTGCATATGTAACCGAAAAGGGCGAATACGATTTTTATGCGGGAAGCAATGTCAGGTCAGCCGAAAAGGTGTTTACATATTATCAGGAAAACACCGAGGTTTGGGAACAGTTGAAGCAAGTTTGTGCGCCTAAATCGGACTTTCTTGTTTGGCGTGCGGAAGAAAAGCACGGCAATTACTTTTTAAGTACAAAAATGGTTGCAAAAGAAAAATACGACCTTGCAACAAGAATTCTCAACAATCTCCCTGCCGACATTGAGCAAACGGGCGACAAGGGAATTAAACTCCAAGATGTAAAAAACGGCAAAGCAACACTTGACGAATTTGTGGCACAGCTTGACAATGTTGAACTTGAAGCAATCACAAGAGGCGACTACAAAATGAATTCGCCGCTCGGTGCAAAAGGCAACGCCGGAGCATACGGCGGTGTGCTTGAAAGTCTGCGTGAAAAAGGCGTTAAGCCGATTATCACAACAGACGGTCCGTCGGGCATAAGAATTTTATCGTGCTGTTCACTTTTGCCTATCGGCACACTTCTTGCCTGCACATTTGATACAAAACTTGTTGAAAAGCTGTATTCAATCATTGCAAAGGAAATGAAAGAAAAGGGCAGTGATGTACTCCTTGCTCCGGGTATGAATATCCACAGAAATCCGCTTTGCGGCAGAAACTTTGAATATTTTTCCGAAGACCCGTATGTAAGCGGCAAAATGGGTGCGGCTTGCGTAAGGGGTGTTCAGTCGCTTGGCGGTTCTGCGTGTCCAAAGCACTTTGCGTGCAACAATCAGGAACTTGCACGCACCACAAACGATTCGCAAGTCAGCGAGCGTGCACTGCGTGAAATCTACCTCAAAGCGTTTGAAATCTGCGTAAAAGAGGCTCACCCTAAAAATATTATGACTTCATACAACAAGATAAACGGCGTGTGGAGCCATTACAACTACGACACCTGCGTAACCGTTTTGCGTAATGAATGGGGTTACGAAGGCAATGTTATGACCGACTGGTGGATGCACCCGTCAAAGAGCATTGAATTCCCTAAAATGCGTGACCAGGCATACAGAGTGAGAAGCGGCGTAAATGTGCTTATGCCGGGCGGTGACAGAGTTACAAACGGCAAGCCTGACGGAACACTTTTTGCAACACTCGATAAACCGTTTGGTATCACCGTCGGCGAGGTTCAGCAAAGTGCAAAATGGGTACTCAAATCCGTTATGGAGATTGAATAACAATGTATATCGTGTCGGGCGAATAATATCCGCCCCTACGATTGCCGTAGGGTAAGATACCATCTTCCCGCAAACAATTAGAATTTAGCATATTTTATGTGCTTTATCAGCAGTCCTCAAAAAAAGGTTGATATTTGTTTATCAATGTATTATACTATTGATGAATGAGTAGGAATACTCAAATTTTAACAATATAGGAGAGTAAAATTATGTTAGTTTCCGCTACAGAAATGCTTAAAAAAGCAAAAGAAGGCCACTATGCAGTTGGTCACTTCAATATTAACAACCTTGAATGGACAAAGTCTATTCTTCTCACTGCACAAGAACTCAACAGCCCTGTAATCTTGGGTGTATCAGAGGGTGCAGGCAAATATATGACAGGCTTTAAGACCGTTGCGGCTATGGTTAAGGCTATGGACGAAGAACTCGGTATCACAGTACCTGTTGCACTTCACCTTGACCACGGCACATACGAAGGCTGCTACAAGTGCATCAAGGCAGGCTTCACATCAATTATGTTTGACGGTTCACACTATCCAATCGAGGAGAATGTTGCAAAGACAACAGAGCTTGTAAATGTTGCTCACGCTCTCGGTCTTTCAATCGAAGCTGAAGTTGGTGCAATCGGCGGTGAAGAAGACGGCGTTATCGGTGCCGGCGAATGTGCTGACCCTAACGAATGCAAGATGATTGCAGACCTCGGCGTTGATATGCTTGCTGCAGGTATCGGCAACATCCACGGTAAGTACCCTGCAAACTGGGCAGGTCTTTCATTTGAAACTCTTGACGCTGTTCAACAAAAGACAGGCGCTATGCCACTCGTTCTTCACGGCGGTACAGGTATTCCTGACGATATGATTAAGAAAGCTATCGACCTCGGCGTTTCAAAGATTAATGTAAACACAGAATGTCAGCTTGTATTCCAGGAAGCAACCCGTGCTTACATCGAATCAGGTAAGGACCAAGAAGGCAAGGGCTTTGACCCTCGTAAGCTTCTCGCTCCGGGTGCACAGGCTATCTGCGACAAAGTTAAGGAAAAGATGGAACTCTTCGGTTCTATAAACAAGGCATAAGTTTAAAATTGCAAAGTCTCCTCATTTTGAGGAGACTTTTTTTACATAAACGATGCAACGGTGTCTGCAATGTCCGACATTTTGTTCATCGTTTTTTTCATAAATTTTTTGGTTGATGACGAAGTGGAATTTGAGCAACAGCTTCCTGCAACTGCCGCAACAGAGCAGAGTGCAAGCGTTGCACCGATGCACTTCATCATTATTTTTGATGTTTTGACATTCATAAAAATACCTCCGTTTTCATTACAGCGTTTTTGCCTTGTCGGCAATAATAGTTTGTGCTTTCGGCTGTAATATAACAGAGGTAATTTTTTTATTTTATATCAATTTTGTCTGCAATTCTGACGAATTGACCGTCAATTTCTTCCGCTGATTTTAGGAATTTATTTCCAAAAAATTCGCCGTTCGGGAACAGCTCCAAAAGCGGTTCAAGAACAAATCTGCGCTCTAAATATCGAGAATGAGGGCAAACAAGATTCTCGCTGTTTATAACCTTATCTTCCGCAAAAATGAGATCAATATCCAAAACTCTCGGACCGTCTTTAATCACTCTTATTCTGCCGAATCCTGTTTCAATGCCGAGGCACACGCCGAGCATTTCGTGAGGGTCAAGACCGCTTTCAACAAGAACAACGGCATTGTAAAAATCGTCCTGTTCGGCATAACCGACCGGCTCCGTTTCGTAAATCGAGGAGCAGGCAATAACCGAAGTTTTTGGAACAAGATTGATTGCCTCAACCGCATTGTCGATATTTTCTTTTCTGTTACCGATATTTGTACCTATCGCAAGAACATAAGTCATAACATTTTACCTTTCTCTCATAATTGAAACAGCAACATAATCAAACTCGGCACTTATCGGTGCTTCGGGTTTTTTGAGAGTTACCTCAACCTTAAAAATATCATCAAATTCATCAAGTACCGCATCGGCAATAACCTGTGCCGCTCTTTCGATTAAATCATATTTTTCCGCAGTGAACACACGGCGAATTGTTTTGACAACCTTTGCATAGCTTACCGTGTCGTCAAGCGTGTCCATTTGGCAAGCCCTTGCAATGTTGACATAATAATCCAAATCTATAACAAAATTTTGACCGTTTTCTTTTTCCTCGGGATTAACTCCGTGGTAGGCAAAAAGTTTTAAGCCTTTTATTGAAATTTTATCCATAATTATCCCTTACTTTGCATTTTTTTGATTGCATACGCCATATCTATGCCCTGTTTTTCGGCTTTTACATTGTGAAGGCGAATTATATCCGCTCCGCCCAAAATTGCCGCCGTATCGGCTGCTATGTTGCCGTAATCACGGTTTTTAGGCACGCTCTCGCCGCCGTATTCGCCTATAACACGCTTTCGGCTTGTTCCGAGTAGCAGAGGGTAGCCGTCAGGCTTGTAATCGCTTACACGGGAAATGAGAGCCAAATCCTGTACTCTGTCCTTGCCGAAGCCGATACCCATATCAAAGCAAATCTGTGATTTATCAATTCCGAGTGCTTTGCATTTGTTGATTGACTCATCAAAAAATTTGTGCACTTCGCTTACTCCGCCCGCACCGTTGTGCATTATTATCCAACCTGCTTGGTTATCTCGCACAACTTTTGCCATTTTTTCGGTTATAACACCGCTGACATCGTTGATGATGTTTGCACCCCATTCAATCGTGTTGAGGGCAACAACGGGAAAATAAGTGTCAATGCTTATCGGCACATCGGTTTGTGCCCTGACCTTTGAAATAACCGGCTCAAGCCTGTCCATTTCTTCAATAGGCGAAATCTCGGTATATCCCGGACGGGTGCTTTGTGCACCGAAATCCAAAATATCCGCTCCGTCCTCAACAAGTTTCAAGGCATATTCCACAGCCGCTTCGGGTGTAAAATGGTCGCCGCCGTCCGAAAAACTGTCGGGTGTGACATTGACAATGCCCATAACAAGCGGTTTGTCACCGTATTCAATATTTTTATCGGTACATTTCCAAATCATAACAAAGCCTCTTTTTTCGGTAAAATAATATTTTTATGATTTTAACAAAGACAAAACTTCTGCCCTTGTGCGTGCGTCTTTTTTCATAATTCCTCGAAGTGCCGAAGTCATAGTTGACGAGCCCGAAGCCTTTGCACCTCTGATTGACATACAGGTGTGCTCCGCTTCAATAATAACGGCAACACCTTTAGGCGAAAGGTTTTCTTCCAAAAAATCGGCAATGTCCGAAGTTAAACGCTCCTGAACCTGCGGACGCTTTGCAAAATTGTCAACAATTCTCGCAAATTTTGAAAGTCCGAGAATTTTGTTATCCGACGGAATGTAAGCAATATGAGCCTTGCCCACAAACGGAAGCAGGTGGTGTTCGCACATTGACGAAAACGGAATGTCACGCACAATAACCATCTCGTCATTTGATTTTTCATCAAACAATTTGAGGTGCTGAGTTGCATCGTTGTCAAGACCGGCAAACATTTCTTCATACATATTTGCCACTCTTTTAGGTGTTTCAATAAGACCCGGACGATTTACATCTTCGCCCACCGCTTCAAGAATGTCACGAACGGCATTCATTATTTTTTGCTTGTTTTCTTCTGTAATCATAATAATTCCTCAATATTTTTATTCGCTGAAATAACCCTTAATTTCCTGCACGGATTTTGGAGTCAGCACATTTGATTTATACTTAACTGTTGCGGAATATACCGCAATGTCGCTGTTTTTCTTACAAAAAACTTCAATCGCATCAATATTATCCTGAAAATTGCGAACCGTGATATTTGTTGTGGCGCTGTTTATAAACAGCCTGAATATTGCCTCGGCATTGTCAAAATTTTCGGCATTGAAAAGCTCGGTAAGTCCGTAAAGAACGATTTGGTTTGCTTTGGCATAATTCACATTTTCGTTTGAATAATAACGCAAAAGGTCGGAAGTTTCGGAACCTGAAAGTTTTTGTTCGCCCGTACCGATACGCACGGAATACTTATCATCCGGATTGTCATTGTTAAATTTGATTGCCTCATCCGACGGATAAATATATGTGCCGAGTTTGTTGACAAATTCTATAAAATCATCGGTTTTGAGTGCGGCATAATAATCGATGTTTATGCCGAGATAAGCGGTGAGTTTTGTTTGAATTGTTGCTCCGCCGCCAAGCGAATACAAATCATAAAGCGACTGACCGTCAATATCCGTATTAGGTGACAAAGTGCAAACCTTGTAGCTTTGTGTGTCCTTGTCCGCCTGAACCAAAAATGCAAAGTGAATAACGGATTCTTCCTCGTCCGTTTCAATAATCAAAAAATTGCTTTTTCCCGATATTTGCGGCAATTCTTCAACGCCGTTATTTGCCTGTTGCGTAACGGTTACGCTGTCGCCGGCAAAAAATTCCTTAACCGACGAATATTTTTGTGACAAAATCGCAAAAAACACAACCGTAAATATTACAATTATTGCAAGCATAATAAGTAAAATATGCTCTTCTCTGCTCTTTTTACCGCTTGACTTGCTGATATAAATATCGCCACGGTGCTTAAAAATTTTCATATTCTGCCTTTCTTATAATTAATATTTGAATTTATTATAGATTAAAAACATTCAAATTGCAACAATATTATCCAATCAAAAATCATCATAGTATTTTGACGCTATATTATACAGGGTATATATTATAATAAGATTATAATTATTATTTATTTTAAATAAATATTGACTTAAAGTAGGATGTTTACTATAATAGATTATGTATAGTGCCTCAGTCTTGTTTATTTGTCCCGAGCAAGGCCGGCCACTCGGCACAATACAAAAACTTCACATAAACCTAAAAAATTAAAATAAACACAAATAAAAACAAAATAACGATATAATTGGAGAGATAATAATACTTTATGGATACATACCAAGAATTATGGCAAAATGTTCTCCTTTATTGCAAAGAGCAAACAAACGAAACCGCATATAACCTGTGGTTCACTCCGATAGAAATGATAAAATTTAACGGAAGCGAAGCAACACTTAAATTCGGCAATGAATTTAAGAAAAACACGGTTGTCGGCAGATACGGCAGTTTGATTGAAGAGGCATTTATGGCAGTTTGCGGATTTGAAGTAAAAATCAATTTTTACTGTCCGGAAGACGAAATGAGCCAAAAGCAAAAAACAGAGATGAGTTTTGCCGATTTTAAAAACGAAACATTTACATTTGACAACTTTATTGTAGGTCCGAGCAACAGATTTGCCTATGCCGCCGCAAAAGCCATTGCGGCAGACCCTGCGGGTCAAATCAGCAACGGTGCAAAATACTACAATTACAACCCTCTTTTTATTTACGGTTCAAGCGGATTGGGCAAAACTCATTTGCTCAATGCCATCAGTTACGAAGTAAGCCGCAATTATCCGGAAATGAAAATTACCTATATCAAAGCTGAAAATTTTGCCAACGAATTTATTGAGAGCCTCGGTAAAAAAACGGTTGATGAATTTCACAATAAATACAGAAACAATATTGATTTATTTTTGGTTGACGACGTTCAGTTCATCGCCGGCAAAACACAGACGGAAGAAGAGTTTTTTCATACCTTCAACAGCCTTGTAGACAACGGCAAACAAATCGTGTTGACTTCCGACCGTCCGCCTAAAGAAATTAAATCGCTTACGGAACGACTTTGTTCAAGATTTGAAAGCGGACTTTTGGCTGATATTCAGTCACCCGAATTTGAAACAAGATGTGCGATTATCAAAAGAAAAGCACAACTCCTTGATTTTAAAATTGAAGACGACAGCGTTGTTGAATACATTGCACAAAACATCAAAACAAACATTCGTCAGCTTGAAGGTATTACAAAAAGATTGCAGGCTATTTGCAAATTCAGCGAACAAACGCCTACAATTTCGCTTGCACAAGGTGCCATCAAAGCGGTACAAAACGATGTTCGCCCAATCGGTGACATACTCAAAACCATTGTTGACGAAGTAAGCAGAACAACCGGCGTTTCGGTTGAGGACATTTACAGCAAAAAGCAAACAAGCGATGTAAGCATTGCAAGAAAAATGTGCTTTTACATTATCCGTGAAGTAACCGATATGAGCTTTAAAGCTATCGGCGAAAAATTCGGCAAAGACCATTCTACCGTTATGTATAATGTAGAAAAATTTGAAGAAAAGATGAAGTCGGATTCGGCACTTGAATATCAAGTCAGCGACATTATCAACAATGTAAAAGAATAATTAATTTTAATAATTAAATAATTGATAAGAAATTATTTAAATTTCGTTTTCTTGCGAACGGGAGCTGTACATAGGTACCGCCCCTGAGCAAAAAACGAAAAGCACCAAATATATTTGTATATCATATACAAAATATATTTACAATCCCTCCGAGTGCGATAAAACGCACCCACCTCTTTTTACACAAGGGAGGCAAAAATCGGTTTGATTATTTTAGGGTGCAGTTTAAAAAATTTATTGCAATTATTTTCCACAAAATTTTACTTTTCCACATATTAGTTTTTCACACCGTATGTGGAAAACAAAAATTTTACACAGTTTAAACATTTTTTTCACAAATACGATGTTAAATTTTTTTAAGTCAAAATCGTTGAAATAAAACGCTTTTGAGTGTTTTACACATTTTGCACCGCCTCTAATACTATTACTATAAGAATGATATATTGTGATAGCAAATTCTTTGCCCAAAGGCAAAATGAGGCAAAATAACAGCATAATTTTTAACATCGATAAAACAATAAATAAATTAGCCGTATAAAGCTATATCATATAAGAGGAGCATCGGTATGAAATTTATATGCAATACAAAAGAATTATCTACTGCCTGCAACAATGTTATCAGAGCGGTAAGCACCAAAGTTACCATTCCTACAATCGAAGGCATACTCATTGAATGCGGAAGCAATACATTGAGCCTTACGGGATATGACTTTGAATTCGGTATCAACACAATTATGAATGTTGATGTTGTTGAACCGGGTGCTATTGTAATCAATGCAAAGGTGCTTTGCGATATTATACGCAAGTTGAATAACGATGAGGTTACTATTGAAACAAACGGCAATTCGGTATCTATTATCAGCGGTGCGGCACAATATAATATTACGGGTATTGATGCAGAGGACTATCCTGAGCTTCCGTCTGTTAATAACGGGCAAAAGATAGAACTTGACCAAAATCTTATGTATTCCATGGTTAATCAAACAGTTTTTGCGGTTGCCGATAACGAATCGTCAAAACCTGTTTATACCGGTCTTAAATTTGTTGTTGAAAACGGCACTCTCACCATGATAGGTGTTGACGGTTACCGCCTTGCCATCAGAAAAGAAAAAATCAATTATGACGGCGAAGAACTTGATTTTGTTGTGCCTAAAAAGACAATTAAAGAAATTATAAAATTATTTAATACCGAAGAAGAAAAAACCGTAAATATGCTTATCAGCAAGCGTCATATTGTGTTTGAAATTGATAATTACAGCATTATCAGCCGACTTCTTGACGGTGAATTTATTGATTACACGGCAGCAATTCCGAGCGTAACAAAAACAACGGTGCTCATCAATACCGGTGACACCATTGATTGCATAGAAAGAACACTTCCGGTTATTGAAAACAATCAAAAAAACCCAATCAGATGTTTGTTTGACGGCGACCAAATGAGAGTGTCAACCGTATCAAGCCTCGGCAGAGTTGTTGACTACACTCATGCAAACACATCGGGTGACAGAGTTGAAATCGGCTTTAACTCAAAATTTATGCTTGACGCACTTCATGCAAGCGATACGGATGAAGTTAAAATTGAACTCGGCGGACCTGTAAGTCCTGCGGTTATCAAACCGATTAATGCGGATAATTTTATATTTCTTGTACTTCCTATGAGGTTGAAAAATGAAAATTAAAGTAAAAACAGCAGAACATCAAAAAGAAACGGTAAAAATCAACACCGAATTTATACAGTTGCAATCATTCCTTAAATTTAAAGGAATTGCGGAAACGGGCGGTCAGGCAAAAGAGTTTATTCAAGACGGAATAATCAGAGTAAACGGTGAAGTTTGTATCGCAAGAGGCAAAAAAATAAGAAACGGCGATGTGGTTACGGCATTTGCGGTTGACTATACGATAGTAAATGAAGATTAATTCAATTACACTTGAAAATTACAGAAATATAAAAGAACTGTCGGTTGATTTTGACGATGTAAATATCATATGGGGTCAGAATGCACAGGGCAAAACAAATTTGCTTGAAGCACTTTATTTGTTCAGCGGAGCAAAAAGTTTCAGAAGTGTAAAGGATAAAGAACTCATAAAATTTAACTGTGATTATGCAAAACTTAAACTTGATTTTTTTGCAAACGGCAGAGAGCAGACAGCCGAAATCAATATTAAAGACAGAAAAACGGTGCAGTTAAATGGCATAAAAAAGAAAAGTGCCGCAGAACTCGGCGACGAAATAAAAACAATTATTTTCAGTCCCGACCATCTGAATATGATAAAAGAAGGTCCAAACGAACGCCGAAAATTTGTTGACGGTGCACTGTGCCAAATAAAAAGCAATTACAGAACATTGCTGAAAAATTACAACAGAACCCTTGTTCAGCGAAACACTTTGCTCAGAAATGCGGAGAGCGTTGAAGCAATTACACCTATGCTTGAAGTGTGGGATGTTAATCTGGCAAACTTGGGTGCAAAAATAATTTATCAGCGAATTATGTACCTAAAAGCACTTAAACCGTACCTTAAAAGTATATTTGAGGGCATAAGCGGCGGCAAAGAGGACATTGAACTTGTTTATATCGGAGCGGACACCTATACGGATGATGTGAATGATATTGAACAAAAATTGTATAATAAACTTAAAAGTCATATAAAAACAGATGTGATTAACCGCACAACAACAAAAGGTCCGCACCGTGACGATATTGAAATTATGATTAACGGCAAAAGCGTTAAAACTTACGGCAGTCAGGGTCAACAAAGAAGTTCGGTACTTGCACTCAAACTTGCGGAGGCGAGCCTGCTTAAAGAAATGACGGGTGAAAATCCGATTGCCCTGCTTGATGACGTTATGAGTGAACTTGATGAAAAGCGGCAGGATTATATCTTAAATCACATCAAAGATTTGCAGGTTTTCATCACCTGTTGTGACAAAGAAACTGTGCTTCGACTGAAAAAGGGCAAAACTTTTCATATAGAAAACGGTACACTCTCGGAGGGGTGACAATGTATCTTCACATAGGCGAGGACACCCTCGTGAGAGATAAAGACATAATCGGCATATTTGATATGGATACATCAACGGTTAACAAAGCAACAAGAGATTATCTGAAAAAAGCCGAAAAAGACAAAAGAGTTATTTATGTAAACTATGACTTGCCGAAATGTTTTGTTGTAACAGACAAAAATGTTTTTGTAAGTCCGATAAACACGGGCACACTCAACAAGCGTGCCAAATAAATGGGGTTATTAAATGGAAGAAGAAAAGAAGTTAACCAATCTTGAAGAAGAGGATATTAACACCGTTGTAACGGAAGAATACAACGCCGATGATATTCAGGTTCTTGAAGGTCTTGAGGCGGTAAGAAAAAGACCGGGTATGTACATAGGCTCAACAGGACCGAGAGGACTCCACCACCTTGTTTACGAGATTGTGGACAACTCTATCGACGAGGCCCTTGCAGGCTATTGTACTCATATTGAAACCGAGATTTTACCGGGCAATGTCATCACCGTTCGTGATAACGGCCGTGGTATTCCTACCGGTATCAATGAAAAAACAGGACTTCCTGCCGTAACCGTTGTACTTACGGTTCTTCACGCCGGCGGTAAATTCGGTGGTTCGGGCTACAAAGTTTCGGGCGGTTTGCACGGCGTAGGTTCATCTGTTGTAAATGCTCTTTCCGAATGGATGGAGGTTGAGGTTACTCAAAACGGTCATATCTATGCACAAAGATTTGAAAGAGGCGTGCCGGTTAACGATTTGCATATTATCGGCGACAGCGAAGGTCACGGAACTTTTATCAAATTTAAGGCAGACGACGAAATTTTCCAAGAAACAACACAATACGACTTTGATATTCTTGAAAGACGACTTCGTGAGCAGGCATTTCTCAACGCAGGTCTTTCTATCAGCCTTACGGATAAAAGAGAACTTGTTGAAAAGCCGGAGGGCGACAAGTACGGCGAGGACGAGCACACGGCAGTTTACTGCTACGAGGGCGGTATTCGCTCATTCGTTGAATGGATAAACGAAAGCAGGGGTCTTACTCCTATTCAGCCTGAAGTTATCCACATTTCCACAACAAAGGGCGACAGAAGTGCGGAAGTTGCACTTTGCTATACCGACAGTTATTCCGAAACAAAACTTTCATTTGCAAACAATATCAACACTGTTGACGGCGGTACGCACGAAACGGGCTTTAAAACCGCACTTACAAGAGTGTTTAACGATTACGGCAAAAAGTACGGAATACTTAAAGACAGCGACAAAAAGTTTACGGGCGATGATGTTCGTGAGGGTATCACCGTTGTAATTTCGGTTAAACTTACAGAGGCTCAGTTTGAGGGTCAAACAAAGGGCAAACTCGGCAATACCGAAATGACAGGTCTTGTGTCGGGTCTTGTTTACGACAAACTTATGACATATTTTGAGGAGCACCCGCAGGTTGCAAAAGCACTCCTCAACAAATCGCTTGACGCTTCCCGTGCAAGAGAAGCCGCAAGAAAAGCAAGAGAAAACGCAAGAAGAAAGTCGCCGCTTGAGAGCAACTCTCTTCCGGGCAAACTTTCGGACTGCACATCAAAAGAACCTGAAAAATGCGAAATTTACATTGTCGAGGGTGACTCTGCGGGAGGCTCGGCAAAGCTTGGCCGTGACCCGAAATATATGGCAATTCTTCCGCTTTGGGGCAAGATGCTTAATGTTGAAAAGGCACGACTTGACAAGGTTTACGGCAACGAAAAACTTGTGCCTGTAATCACGGCACTCGGCACGGGTATCGGTGAGGATTTTGACATTTCAAAGCTTCGTTATCACAAAATCGTGCTTATGGCGGATGCCGATGTCGACGGTGCGCATATCACAACACTTTTGCTCACATTCTTCTTTAGATATATGCCTGAACTTATTGAACACGGACATGTCTATTTGGCAATGCCGCCACTCTTTAAGGTGACAAAGAACAAAAAGAGTGAATACGCATATTCCGACGAGCAGAGAGATGAAATCACCCAAAAAATGGGCGGAGATTGCGATGTTCAGCGATACAAAGGTCTTGGTGAAATGGACCCTGAACAGCTTTGGGAAACCACAATGGACCCTGAGTTCAGAACAATGAAGCGTGTTACCATTGATGATGCACAGATTGCAAGCGAAAACTTCTCTATCCTTATGGGTGAGGATGTTGAGCCGAGACGACAGTTTATCGAGCAAAACGCAAAGTTCGTTAAGAACCTTGATATTTAATTTTAGAATAGGAGATATTACAAAATGGCAAGAAAAGAAGTAGTGCGTGACAATATTGACTATTCTAACCAAAAAATAGTTGATGTTGAAATAAGCAAGGAAATAAGAAGCGCCTTTCTTGACTACTCAATGAGCGTTATTGTTTCCCGTGCACTCCCTGATGTAAGGGACGGCTTGAAGCCTGTTCACAGAAGAATACTTTATGCAATGTACAACACCGGACTTTATCCGGACAAGCCTTACCGTAAGTGTGCTACCACCGTCGGTGAAGTGCTCGGTCACTATCACCCACACGGTGACGCATCTGTTTATGACGCTTTGGTAAGAATGGCGCAGGACTTTTCGCTCCGCCATCCGCTTGTTGACGGCCACGGTAACTTCGGTAGCGTTGACGGCGACCCTGCCGCTGCATACAGATATACAGAAGCAAGAATGAGCAAAATTTCGCTCAAAATGCTTGAAGATATTAAAAAAGACACAGTAAATTGGGTTCCTAACTTTGACGACACGGAAGTTGAACCCGAAGTTTTGCCTACAAAGTTCCCGTGCCTGCTCATCAACGGCTCATCGGGTATCGCAGTAGGTATGGCAACCAACATTCCGCCTCACAATATGGGCGAGGTTGCAGAGGGCGTTTGCTGTCTTATTGACAATCCGGACGCCGAGCTTGAAGAAATTATGCAATATATCAAAGGTCCGGACTTCCCGACCCACGGTATTATTATGGGTGCAAAAGGCATCAAAGAAGCATATTCAACAGGCAGAGGCAAAATTATTGTTCGTGCAAGAGCCGAAATTAAGGAAACCAAGAACGACAGATTTAAGATTATCGTTACCGAACTTCCTTACAGCGTAAACAAAAGACGACTTATCGAAAAAATTGCCGAGCTTATCAAGGACAAGAGAATTGAAGGCATTGCCGATTTGCAGGACTACACCGACAGACACGGTATGCACATCGAAATCACAATAAAGAGAGATGCAAACGCACAGGTTGTGCTCAATAATCTTTACAAAATGACCGAAATGCAGACAACTTTCGGTGTTATCCTCCTTGCGCTTGACGGCGGTGTTCCGAAAATTCTCACGCTCAAGCAAATTCTTCAAAAATACATCTCATTCCAAGAGGAGATTATCACAAGAAGAACAAAATTTTACCTCAAGAAAGCCGAAGAGCGTGCTCATATTTTGGAGGGTCTTGCAAAGGCGCTTGACATTGTTGATGAGGTTATCGCAACAATCCGTGCCTGCCGTGGCGGACAGAGCGAAGCAAAGCAAGCCATTATGGACAAGTTCGGATTTGACGACCCACAGGCAGCGGCTATCGTTGCTTACCGTTTGGGTCAGTTGGCAGGTCTTGAAATCGAAAAGATTTTGAACGAGTTGGAAGAACTCCACGAAAAAATCAAAGACTACAACGACATTCTCAACAACGAGCACAGAGTGCTTGACATCGTCAAGACGGAAATCCGTGAAGTTGCCGACAAATACGGTGACGAAAGAAGAACGGAAATTTCAGCATTCACGGGTGATGTTGACGATGAGGACCTTATTCCTGTTGAAGATTGTATTCTCACACTCACCGAGCGTGGCTACATCAAGCGTCAGACAGTTGACACCTACAAGGCTCAAAACCGTGGCGGCAAGGGCATTATGGGTATGTCAAGACGAGAAGAAGATGTTGCAAAGAATATGTTTACATGCTCAACTCACGATGCTATACTCATCTTTACCAATATGGGTAAGGTGTTTAAGCTTAAAGGTTATCAAATTCCTGAAGCTTCAAGAACAAGCAAGGGTATGAATGTTATCAACCTTTTGCCGATTGAGCAGGACGAAAAAGTTACTGCAATGGTTAAGGTGCCAAAGGACGGCGACAGAGAATATCTCTGTATGGTTACACGCAACGGTGTCATCAAGCGTACGGCACTTGACCAATACAACAACATCAGGAAAAACGGCATTATTGCCATCAATCTTGACGAGGGCGACGAGCTTTGCTGGGTTGAAATTACCGACGGCGAACGCAATCTTATCGTTGCAACTCACGACGGTATGGCTATTTGCTTCAAGGAAGAGGACGCCCGTCTTATCGGCAGAACCGCAAGAGGCGTAAGGGCAATTCAGCTTGCCGAGGGCGACTATGTTGTAGGTTTTGCAGTTGCCGTTGACAATATGCAGCTTCTCACCGTGTCCGAAACAGGCTACGGCAGAAGAAGTGATTTTGAAGATTACCGTGTTCAGGGCAGAGCCGGCAAGGGACTTATTAACTATCACACCGACAAGTACGGCAAGGTAGCTATGATTGCTCCCGTTATGGAAGAAAATGATGTTATTATGATTACCTCGGACGGTGTAGTTATCCGCACCCACGCCGACCAAATCTCACTCATCAAGAGAGGCGGCAAGGGCGTTAAGGTAATGACCGTTAAGGACAACGAAAAGGTTGCAACAATAGGCATTGTTGAAAGAGCGGCAGACGAAGAAGAAATTACCGCTCCGGAGCAAACGGATGCCGAGGCACAGAATGAAGATGTGCCAACCGAGGAATAATAACCGTCAGTAATGACAGAGGAGTAATTTATGGAAAAAGGATATAATATCGACGATATTCTTTCGGAGGTCAAAAAACGCCGAGAAGAAAACGAGGCTCAGATTAAGTCGGATAATGAAGCCGCACAAAAAGTTGTTGAAGAAGTTATCAACAGCAAAAAACCGGAGCCTGTTGTGGAGGATATTACCCCGAACGAGGAGCAACGAGAGAAACCGGAGGACATTTATTCTCAAACCACAAACCAAACCGAAAATACCGAAATTGAACAGGAAGCAGAGGCAGAGCCGCAAAACACGGTGGATGTCAAGTTGCCTAAAACGGACGAAAAACCGCTTGAACCGCTTGAGCCGCTTAATGTTCATCACAAGAAAAAGGACAGAACCGTTCCTAAAAGCAAGGAAGAATTTGTTGATGTAAAAGACATTGTTGAGCAAAACAACGATTATGACAATTATTACATCAATTCTTCCGACAAATCCGACCGTGACAGAGAGCGTGCAAGGAAAAAGAAAAAAAAGAACGATAAGAAGAAAAAGAAAAACACGGCAATTCGAGTAATTCTTATTCTTTTGATTATTGTCCTTTGTGCAGGCATCGGCGTTTATTGGTATGTTAATAATATTTTGGACACCGTGACGGACGAAAATGCGGACAAGCAAACCAATGTTTCTCAGATGAAGATGGACGAACGGGTTGAAAGCTTTGACCCGATTGAAGAAGCAGACGCATCTGAAATCGGTTCGCTTCAGGATATGATTAAGAAGTGGTACAAAAACGGCACACCGGCGTCGTCATCAAGAGTGCTCAACATTATGCTTATCGGTGAGGACACCCGTGGCAAAAAGGTGCTTGAAAGCGGAACGAGAGCCGATTCTGCAATCGTTGCAAGCGTAAATCTTGACACAAAGCAGATTAAGCTCACATCAATTCTTCGTGACGCCTACGCTTATTGGGAGACCACACCGGGTGACGAATCAACGGGTCACTTTGGCAAGATTAACGGTGCAATGTCCACTTACGACGGTAATATCCACACCTATATTTCAGCAGTTGAAAACCTTTACAAAATTAAAATTGACAACTATGTTATTGTAAACTTTACGAGTTTTGAAAAGATAATCGACAATTTGGGCGGTGTTGAGCTTGAACTCACAAGTGCCGAAATTAACGAAATCAACAACCACCAAAAGAGATACGGCGGTGTTTATATCGACAAAACTTTTGACGGAACCAAGGGCACGCTAAAACTTTCGGGCAAGCAGGCTCTTGCTTATTGCAGAATCAGAAAGATTGACTCCGACAATATGCGTGCAAACCGTCAAAAAATATGCTTGAGCAAGGTTTTCAGCGATATGAAAAATGCTTCAAGCGTTCAACTCCTTAAAATCCTTAATGATATGGTACCGTATATAAGGACGGATATGCCGAAGAGCAATATTGTTTCTACGGCAAAATATGCTCTCAGCGAGGGCTGGATGAGTTATGATGTTTTCACATCCAATGTACCGGAATACAGAAATGACGAAAACGGTGCCGGCGGCACTTTCTACGGTGCTTGGTGCTGGAAAGCCGACTATCCGATGGACGCATATATGCTCCAAATGGACATTTACGGCAAGAGCAGCATTACACTTGCACGCACAAGAGTTGATTACATCAACTGCCGTGAATCGGGCTTTTATTCCGAAACGGGCTATGCGGTGCAGGCAACCTACACCAACGAAAATTACGGTGAAGTAACCACCCGTGCGCCTGAAAAGGAAAGCACAACAAAAAGTAATTAAAAAATGCCTCCCGTTTATGGGAGGCATTAATGTTATAAGGGGAGCCATAATTCGGTTGATTATATCTTGGCGTGTTTCAGAACCTTTCTCAACAGCCTACTTGCTCTTTTATTGGGCGAACATAGTTCGCCCTTACAAAAAATGCCTCCCATTTATGGGAGGCATTAATATTTTGATTTATTTTTCCTCTTTGCTCAGCGGAACGGGTACGGTGTCAACAACTTCAACCTTTTTGCCCTGCATCCAAAGTGACGGTGTGATGCGTAGCTTGTAGCCGTAGCCGGCATCCATTTGCCAATGTGCCATAGGTGCTTCCGGAAGTCCGTAGCAAGCCAAAATCGTCATCAAAACGCCTGCGTGCGACACGATTGCAAACTTTTCCGTGCCTGTTGAAATGCAACCCTCAACAACCTGCTCAAACGCCTTGCAGACTCTTTGTACAAACTCGGCATTGCTTTCGCCGTATGGCGGACGGGCATACATATCGCCGTGAAGCCAGTTTTTGAAGTCCTCGTTGTCTTTCAAATCCTCTGCGGTCAGCTCCTCAAATTCGCCGAACGAGTACTCGATAAAGTTATCTATTACAATTTTGTTATTTTTTGGGAACATAATATCGGCGGATTCAAGTGCCCTTTTTAGCGGTGAAACAAAGACCGCATCAGCCTCCGGATAGGAGTGCTCTTTTTTTATCTCTTTGAGCTGTTCTATACCAAATGTGGACAAAGGATAATCGGTGTGCCCAATATACTGTGCGTTGAGGTTGCCCTTTGTAAGTCCGTGTCTTAATAAATACACTGTGTATGATTTCATTATATTAAACCTCCGTTTGTTTGTTATTTTAGCTTAATTGTTACAAAAATACAACAAATAAAAATTTGTTATTTACAAATTGTATAATAAGTGGTAGTATATATAAGAATTACAAATTGTATAGTAATGAAAAGGGAACTATTATTTTTGTTCTAATACTAAATGACCAAGGGGAAATTATGAAGAACGAGACTGAAAAACTGTCCAAATTCTCCCAGATGTTGTCAAAGATGAGAAAAGAGAGAGGCATCAGCCAAAAGAAGGCTGCCACCGATTTGGGAATTTCTCAAGCACTTCTTTCTCATTACGAAAAAGGCATCAGAGAATGTGGGCTTGATTTTGTTATTAAATGCAGCCGATATTACGGAGTAACCACCGATTATCTGCTTGGCATAAGCGAAAGCAGAAACGGATTTAACGGTAATGTGCTTTCCGCTCTTGACGGCAGTGGCGAGGGTCGCTCAATAAAATCAATGGCACTTGCAACAAAATATTTGCTTGAGCTTGCAACCGTAGGTGCAAACAATAATCAAAGCAAATTTGTATATGATTACTTTATGCTTTGCATATATCGTGGTGCTCTTACTCTTGCAAAAGCAGGCGATTTGCCAAAGGAACTTTTCAGAATTGATTATTCTGTTGCCCGTGATTTGGCATCGGCAGCGATTGCAGTGCAAGACGCAAAGTTTGTGCTCATTGAGGACAAGTCACGCACAGGCATTGACGAAAACCAATTTGCTCCGCTCAAGGATATTATCACCGAGGCAGAGGAATACATATTGTCAAACTATATTTTAGAGTAAACTATCGGGCATTGCCCGGCAAGTCAGATTGCAATATATATCGAAACGGAACGGCATTTTGTGTGCCGTTCTTTTTCATTTATAGTTCAAACTGTGTTTTTTGCGTTTTGATAAAATCAAGGATAATATCGGTGCTGATTTTTGCGGCTATCATCTTAAAGGTTGGATAATCCATTTGTGCGTTTGCGTCGCCGCCGTCACTTATTGAGCGAAGAACGGCAAAAGGTACGCCGTTTGCTTTGCAGGTGTGACCGATTGCTCCGCCCTCCATTTCGCCGCAAATAGCGTCAAACTCAGTTGAAATAAGGTCTTTAAGTTCTTGCGAAGCAATGAAGGTGTCGCCCGATGCAACCGTGCCCCTGTGAATTTTTTCGCCGCAGCGGATTGCACATTGACTGAGCGTTTCGGATATTTCTTTGTCGGTTTCCACCTTGATAACATTAAGGCCGTTGATAAACCCTCTCGGTTCGCCGAGGGCGGTAATGTCTATGTCATATTCGCACACATCCGTTGCGATAACAACATTTTTGATGACCACATCGCTTGAAAGCGAACAGCCTACACCTACATTTATAATTGCGTCGGGCTTGAAGCGGTCAATCATAATTTGTGTGCAAAGTGCGGCATTTACCTTGCCCGGTGAGCACTGCACAACAGCAACCATAACATTATCGATTGTTCCGCAAACAAAGGTTACACCTGCAATTTCGGTCTCAACAGCGTCTTTGACCTTTGCTTTGATGTTTGCTACTTCCACATCCATTGCTCCAATGATTCCCAGCATAATTCTTTCTCCTTGATTTTTTCTATAATTAATTTGTACAAAATACAGCCGAGGACAGTCCCTGCCGTGTTGAGGATAACATCGTCTATATCGGGGTCACCGCAATTAAAGAAGTATTGATAAAACTCCATAGTAATGCTTAATATAACAGGAAAACCTATCGCCCAAAGTTTTTTATGCCGCTTTGTAAGCTCGCAAAACATCATTGACAAAGCGGTGAAGTAAAATACATTGCCGGCATCTCTTACCAGCAATTTAGGGTTTCTTTCCGTGATAAAAGCACTCATCTCTCCGTTAAACGGAATTAAATTGGGTGCGTTGTATTCTCCGCCGTAGTTTCTAATTACAATAAAGCTCATAATAAATCCAATGATAAATACGGGAATTGAGCCGACAAAAAAGCTTTTTGTCGCTTCGGCATAATGATTGTTAAAAATGCCGTTTTTTTGCTGAATTGCGGCAATCAAAGTCATCACAGCCAAAACCGAAAAAAAGGTTTCAAGTCCGTAAGCAAGATGGTAAAGCGAATACGATTTTTCAACAAACCACATCAGCTTTAGCGTGAGGCTGTCAAGTGCATACAAAAATGTGTACAATCCCATTATGCTTGCGGTTCGGTCGGCAATGAACAGCAAATCCTTGTTTATCATATAGTGAACCGCCGTTATTATGACCGGCAAAATCACGGCAAGCAAAAACTTTATGCCCCTGTATTCAAATTTTGTAAAGAAAAAATACAGCTTTGTGTGGTCGATAAAACAGCAGGAAGTAAAAAATATTGTAAATGTGAACAGGATATTTGAAAACTTTTTTATGCCAAAAGCGGCATTTTTAGTTGTTGACATCTTGCTCACCCCCAATATATAGTGCTATTATATAATAGATTAATAATAAATACAAGTTTTTGTTGACAAATTGACATATTTTATAATATAATATCAAGGCTAATAGTATGTGTGGCAGTATTGCCATATATCAACAAAAGCAATTTGCCTGTGCTATGCCGCACAGAGATTATAAAAGATTAAGACAAGTTTAGTCTTTGCGAAAGGTAGTGAAAAAAGAATGAAGAGAACATTTCAACCAAAGAAAAGACATGCACAGAAGGTACACGGCTTCAGAAAGAGAATGTCAACAAAGAACGGTAGAAAGGTACTTGCTCGCCGTCGTGCAAAGGGCAGAAAGTCACTTTCTTACTAATTAGCAAGTAAAGGAACGGTTTTGTGAAAGGTCAAACCTTAAAAGAAAATAAGGATTTTCGCAGATTGTATTACAGAGGCAAAAATGAGGCAAGCGCCGCACTTGTAACCTACGGTATGAAAAGCCGTGGGGACGGTGTTCGTTACGGAATAACCACAAGCAAGAAAATAGGCGGTGCGGTTGAGCGTAATCGTGCCCGTCGTGTTATTCGGGCAGCCTTTAGGAATATTGAGCCGCAAATCAACGGCAGTTGGGATTTTGTTTTTGTTGCAAGAACGAGGACAACCAAGTGCAAAGAAGATGTTGTGGAGAGGGCTATGCTCGCTCATATGAAAGCAATGGGTGCGGTGGATGAAGAAGATTAACGCTTTTATCAAAAAGATTATGATATTTTTGATAAGGACCTATCAGGTAACTCTGTCGCCGAGATTTTCGCACGGTGCTTGCAGATACACGCCCACCTGCTCGCAGTACGCTATCGAGGCAATACAAATCCACGGAATATTCAAAGGCAGTTTGCTTGCCGCAAGAAGGATATTGCGTTGTAATCCGTTTTTTAAGGGCGGCTACGACCCTGTTCCGATGAAAAAAACAAAACAAGAGGACAATTATCGGTGATAACAACTATTACTATGGCTGTATCGAACGGTATGGGTTTGTTTAAACCTCTTTACTGGTTGTTCGGTAAGTGTATGGAAGGTTTGTTGATGCTTTTCAACGATCAATACTTCCTTGCTCTTATTGTGTTTACCATCATCACCCGTTTGATATTGTTACCATTTAACCTCAAACAGCAAAAAACAATGGCTAAGACCTCCCGTCTTCAGCCGAAAATTCAAAAAATTCAAAAGAAGTACGCAAATTCAAACGACCCTAAAGATCGCCAGAAGATGCAGGAGGAAATGCAGGAGCTTTACAATCGTGAAGGTCACAATCCTATGAATATGGGCTGCGGTCCTATGGTCTTTCAAATGGTATTTTTGATGGGTATTATCGGTATTATTTACTATCCTATCCAATATATCATCGGCATTGATATTGCGTCAAACAGTGATGCGATTTTCAAAGCACTCAACAAGGTGCACGAGATTAAGGGCAATTATTTCCAGATAGAAATTCTTCAAAACTTTGAGATTTACAGAGATGTGCTTGCAAAGAAGTTCCCTGAACTTTTCACTGAGGCAAAGCTTAATGCGATTGCCGACTACAAGGCACATATGTTTATCGGCAACCTTGATATGACTCAAATTCCGAGCATCAAGGACTGGAAAAATCCTATAATCATCATTCCTATTCTTTGTTTGGTAACTTCTTTTGGCTCAACACTGTTGTCACAGCAGATTCAGAAAAAGCAAAATCCGGCAGCTGCCGCACAAGGTCAGCAGATGATGATTATGATGCTTATGATGCCGTTTTTCTCTTTCTATATCTCATTTAAGGTATCTGCCGCAGTAGGCTTCTATTGGATTATTTCCAACATTGTGGCTACCGCACAACAGTTGTTTATGGCAAAATTCTTCCCTCCTAAGCGTAATGTTGCCCGTCAGATGATTGAGTCAACTATCGAGCGTCGTTCGAGAGAAGAAAGTATCAAAAACACAAAATAAATCGGAGATTTACAATATATGATTATTGAAAGAATCGGTTCCGGCAAGACTTTAGAGGACGCAGTATCTGCCGCAAAAGCAATGCTTAATGCTCCGGCAGGTGCCGAAATCAAAACCGAGGTGCTTCAAACAGGAAGCAAAGGTTTTTTAGGCTTCGGCAAAAAGGACTTTGAAGTTAAGGTATCTTTTGATGACGGCAAACGCCCTGAAAAGGCAAAGAAGCCGACACCTGAAAAGAAGCCTGCTCAAAAGCCGGCACAAAAAAAGCAAGCCGCTTTGAAAAAACCTCAGGCTCCAAAAAAGCAGGATGCTCCGGCAAAGACTGCTCAGGCACCGGAGGCTAAGAGCGAGCAACCTAAAAAGGATTACCCAAAGAGTGTTGACCTTGAATATGCAAAGAGCTACTTTTTGACAATCCTTGATGGGTTAAAAATTGTTGACCCAAAGATTGAAGCGTCTTATGCAGAAGGCGTTGTAACCATCGACCTTGATTGTGAAGATTACGGCATTGTAATCGGTCACAGAGGCGAAACACTCGACAGCATTCAGTATCTTCTTTCTCTTGTTATCAAGAAGAGCACTATGGAATATGTCAGAGTGGTAATCAATGTAGGCAATTACAGAGAAAAGAGAGCTATGACTCTCTCAAATCTTGCAAAGAAAAACGCTCAAAGAGTTCTTCGCACAGGCAGAAGATACACATTTGAGCCTATGAATCCTTACGAGAGAAGAATTATCCACACAGCTGTGCAGGAAATTGAAGGTGTTGAATCACGCTCAATAGGATATAATCAGGACAGAAGAGTTGTTCTTGAGCCGACAGGCGGTGTGAGCAGAAGCACAGGCGGCAACTATCGCAGAGGCGGCAGAAGCCAGGCTGTTACAAAGGCTCCGGAAAATCACACACCAAAGGCTGACAGAGCAGATTTGCCAAAGTTCGGCAAGATTGAAGTGAATAAATAAGCAGGTGAAAGGTGCAGTTACTTATTATTGTAATAGGTATTTTGCACCTTTTTTGCATAAATTTTTAGGAAGTGGGAGAGAGTATGTCAACTATTGCGGCAATAGCAACCGGCAATGCGGCGGGCGGAATCGGTGTAATCAGAATAAGCGGTGACGAGGCAACAAAAATTGCAGACAGAGTTTTTAAGCCTATGGACGGCAGTGCTCTTTCGGAGCTCGGCGGATACAGAGCAAAGTTTGGCAATGTTATAATCGGCGGTCAGCCGAGCGACAATGCCGTTGCACTTGTGTTTAAGTCGCCTAAATCCTACACCGGCGAGGATGTTGTGGAAATCAGCGTTCACGGCGGACTTCTTATAGTTCAAAAAACCTTGGAAGCCGTGCTTGATGCAGGTGCAAAGCCTGCCGAGGCGGGCGAATTTACAAAGAGGGCGTTCCTCAACGGCAAAATGGATTTGACCCAGGCGGAATCGGTGGCAAGCCTTATTTCCGCACAGGGCGAAGCCGGAATGAAAGCCTCGTTTAACGCATTGCAGGGTTCTTTGAGCGATAAGATTAATTCTGTTTTGCAAAAACTGCTTGATATGTCGGCTCTGATGTCGGCTTGGGTGGATTATCCCGACGAGGAAATCCCCGAACTTGAAGAAACCGAACTGCTTGCAACTCTAAAAGAATGTGAGGGCGAGCTTGACGAGCTTCTTCAAAATTATGACAACGGTCAAACCGTGATTGACGGAGTTGACACGGCGATTGTCGGTATGCCGAATGTCGGCAAAAGCAGTTTGATGAATATGCTTGTAGGCAGGGACAAGAGCATTGTTACCCAAATCGAGGGCACAACCCGTGACATTGTTGAGGAGAGCGTTCGCCTCGGCGACCTTGTTCTTCATCTTCGTGACACGGCAGGTCTGCGCGAAAGTGACGATGTGGTGGAAAGCATCGGAATTGACAAGGCGTATAAGGCGCTTGACGATGCACAGCTTGTGCTTGCGGTTTTTGACAACAACAAGCCGCTTCAAAAGCAGGACAGAGAAATTCTTGAAAAGGCGAAAAGCAAGCCTGCCGTTGCGGTCATCAACAAGGTTGACCTTGAACAAAGGCTTGAAACAGACGAGATAGAAAACGCATTTGCAAAGGTGGTTTACATCTGTGCAAAGGAAAACAAGGGGCTGAAAGAGTTGTCCTCGGCAGTTGAAGAACTTTTAGGTGTTCAGGATTTTGACGCCGGTGCTCCGATTTTGGCTAATCTTCGCCAAAGGCAGAATTGCCAAAATGCCAAGGAAAGCATAAGTGAGGCAATCAGCGGAGTTGAGATGGGCGTCACCTATGACGCCGTTAATGTTATGGTTGACAGTGCGGTTGAGGAGCTTCTCTCTTTAACAGGCAAAAAGGCAACAACAGAAGTAGTTAATAATATTTTCAGCAAGTTTTGTGTCGGAAAGTAATTGTGGTGAAATATGGAATATTTTGGCGGACAATATGATGTAATAGTTATCGGTGCAGGTCACGCAGGAATAGAAGCGGCTCTTGCATCGGCACGGCTCGGCGTAAAAACCGCCGTGTTTACAATAAATTTGGACTGGGTCGGCAATATGCCGTGCAATCCGTCTATCGGCGGAACGAGCAAAGGCCATCTTGTCAGAGAAATTGACGCTCTCGGCGGTGAAATGGGCAAGGCGGCGGACAAGTATTCGCTCCAAAGCAGAATGCTCAACCTCGGCAAAGGCCCTGCGGTTCATTCGCTGCGTGCACAGATTGACAGGCGTGAATACTCGGCAGGTATGAAGCACACGCTTGAACTCACCGACAATCTCGACATTCGTCAGGGTGAAATCATCGACCTTTACAAAGACGGTGACGAGTGGGTGGTTAAGACAAGGCTTGAAGCTTTGTTCCGTGCAAAAGCCGTTATTCTTGCAACGGGTACATTTTTGGGCGGCAGAGTTTACATCGGTGATGTAACATACGAGAGCGGACCGGACGGAATGTTCCCTGCCAACGAACTCAGCAAAGCACTTTACAAACTCAACATTCCGCTTCGCAGATTTAAGACGGGCACACCGAGCCGTGTTAACAGACGAAGCATTGATTTTGACGGACTTGATGTTCAAGAGGGTGACGAGCGAACCGTTCCGTTCTCGTTTGAAACCGAGGAGCAACCGAAAAACAAGGTTGTTTGCCACATCACCTATTCAAACGAGCAGACCAAGCAGATTATTCTTGACAATCTTGACCGTTCGCCGATGTACAGCGGCAAGATTGAGGGCAAAGGACCTCGTTATTGCCCAAGCTTTGAGGATAAAATCGTAAGATTTGCCGACAAGGAAAGACATCAGCTTTTCATCGAACCTTGCGGTGAAAACACCGAAGAAATGTATTTGCAAGGGCTTAGTTCTTCCCTTCCCGAAGATGTTCAGCTTGCGTTTATACATACAATCAAAGGACTTGAGCACGCTCAGGTTATGAGGGCGGCTTACGCTATTGAATACGATTGCGTTGACCCGACCGCACTTAAAGCAACACTTGAATTCCTTGATATTCCGGGGCTTTACGGTGCAGGGCAGTTCAACGGTTCAAGCGGTTACGAGGAGGCTGCGGCACAGGGACTTGTTGCCGGAATTAACGCTGCACTTAAAATCAAGGGCGAAGAACCGCTTATTCTTGATCGTGGCGGTTCGTATATCGGTACGCTTATTGACGACCTTGTTACAAAGGGTTGCTCCGACCCGTACAGAATGATGACGAGCCGAAGCGAATACCGTTTGGTACTCCGCCAGGACAATGCGGACATTCGCCTTACTCCGACCGGTCACAAAATCGGACTTATCAGTGATGAGCGTTTTGCAAAGTTTTGCAAGAAACAGGAACTTATCAAGGAAGAGTTCAACCGTGTTAAGAATTTGTCCGTGCCGATGACCGATGAGGTTCAACAGATTTTGACCTCAAAGGGCACAGCACCGCTCAAAACAGGTTGCAAGATGATTGAACTTTTGCGTCGTCCGCAAATCACATATGACGACTTGGCACCTATTGATACAAATCGTCCCGACCTCCCGTTTGAAGTTTTTGAACAGGTTGAAATCAGCATAAAATATGAGGGCTACATCAAAAAGCAAGAGGCTCAGATTAAAGAAATGCGTAGGATTGAGGCAAAGCAAATCCCTGCCGACATTGATTATTCCACGCTTAAAGGTTTGCGACTTGAAGCTATTGAGAAGCTGTCAAAAATCCGTCCGCAAAATCTCGGACAGGCAAGCCGTATCAGCGGTGTTAACCCTGCCGACATCACGGCGTTGAATATTATTTTGGAGAGTATGCACAATGATTGACAAAAATCGACTTTGCTCCCTTGCAAAAGAAAACGGAATAATTCTTGACGACACGGCACTTGACCGCTTTGACACCTATGCCGAGCTTTTGGTGGAGTGGAACGGTAAGATGAACCTGACCGCCATTACCGAACCTGAGGAAATTGAGGTTAAACATTTTCTCGATTGCCTTATGCTTCCAAAGTATTTCAATCTTGATTATATCCAAACGGTTATTGATGTGGGCGCAGGTGCAGGCTTTCCGAGCGTGCCGTTACTCATCTATAAACCTGATTTATGTCTAACAATGATGGACGCAATTAACAAAAGATTAACATTCTTGGATACAGCCGTTCACGCTCTCGGACTTGAAGCACAGCTCATTCACGAGCGTGCAGAAGCCGCAGGACAAGACGAAAATTACCGTGAAAAGTTCGATTTGGCTACCGCAAGAGCCGTTGCACCTATGAATGTTCTTGCAGAATACTGCTTGCCGTTTGTTAAGGTCGGCGGATATTTTGTTGCACTTAAAGGAAGCAATGACGACACGGAAGAAGCAAAAAATGCTATTGCTACCCTCGGCGGTGAAATTGTTGACAACATTTCATATAAACTTAACGGCACGGAACCTCGCTCAATAGTTGTGATAAAAAAAATATCGCAAACTCCGACACAGTTCCCCCGCAAGTCCAAAAAAATATCAACAAAACCTTTGTAAAATTTGAATTTATGGCGAATTATGAGGATTTCTCACGATGAGAAATCCTTTTCTTTTTGCGTTGTTTATGATAATATAAATATATCGAAAGGACAGGCTTATGAACAATATCTCATATATAGCAACCGAAAAGCTGTTGCCTAATCCAAATCAACCGAGGCATCAGTTTCAATCGGAAGAAATGCTTGCACTCGCCAATTCAATAAAAGAAAACGGAATACTTCAACCGCTCCTTATTCGCAGAATGAACAATTCGGATTACTGCGAAATTATAGCAGGTGAACGCCGACTCCGTGCCGCAATTTTGGCAGGGATAGACACCGTGCCGTGCATAGAGATGGACATAGACCGAGAGCAATCGGCTGTGTACTCCATACTCGAAAATGTGCAGCGTGAGGACTTGTCGTTTTTTGAGGAAGCGGCGGCAATCGGACAGCTTATGACGGTGTTCGGAATGACCCAGCAAGACATATCAAAGGCACTCGGCAAGAGCCAATCCGCACTTTCTAATAAGGTTCGACTTCTTAAATTGCCCGTTGATGTGCGATATTTTATTGAAAAAGAGCACCTCACCGAGCGACACGCAAGGGCACTTCTTGCCATTGAGGACGAGAAAGACATCTGGACTGTGCTCAATGTTATCAAAGAAAGACACCTTAATGTTGCCCAAACCGAAAGCTATATTGCAACATTCTATGCAAAGCCGAAGCCTAAGAAACGAACAACCCACCCTATTTACAAGGATTTCAGAATATTTGTTAACACGGTTAACAAGGCGATTAAAACGATGCAGGACTCAGGCATAGATGCCGTGTCGGACAAAACAGAAACCGACGACTATATTGAGTATCGTATAAAGATACCTAAAGTCGCAGGTCAAAAATCGGCTTAAAATGGGTAAAACCATTTTAAACATATTCTCCTCTTTTCATCACAGCGGAACGGACAGGTTATGCCTGTCCGTTTTGCGTTGTTTCACATGAAACATTCAAAGCCACATATTGATGTTTCACGTGGAACATACACCATATATTCACCTTGATATATAATCGGTATAGTAGTATAATAATATCAGTAAACAAATGAGGTGACTTTATGAGCAAAACTGTTGCAATTTTTAATCAAAAAGGCGGTGTGGGCAAAACAACCACCTGTGTTAATATGGCTGCCGGTTTGGGTCAAAAGGGCTACAAAACTCTGCTTATAGACATCGACCCGCAAGGCAATTCCACATCAGGCGTCGGTATTGACAAAAGTGAAGTCGAATTCAGTACCTATGATGTTCTTGTAGGAGAGCAAACCGCCCGTTCCGTTATGGTTCAAACCGAATTTAAAAACCTTTATCTTCTCCCTGCCAATATGAATCTTGCAGGTGCAGAGGTTGAAATTGCCGAACTTGAAAACCGCAACAGCGTGCTGAAGCGTTCAATCGCAACCCTTATTATGGAGTTTGATTATGTAATTATTGACTGTCCGCCGTCACTCGGCTTGCTTTCAATCAACGCACTTGTTGCCGCAGATACGCTCATTGTTCCGCTTCAATGCGAATACTATGCACTTGAGGGACTCAGTCAACTCATTTCAACGGTTCGCACAATCAAACAACATTATAACGAACATTTGGAACTTGAGGGCGTACTCTTTACAATGTATGACGGCAGATTGAGGCTCAACCAAATGGTAATCGATGAAGTGTCGCAATACTTTCCGGGTAAGCCGTACAAAACGGCAATTCCTCGTTCCGTCAAGATTGCTGAAGCACCGAGCTTTGGTAAGCCGGTAATCTATTACGAAAAATATTCAAAACCGTCATTCGCATACAAAAAATTTGTTGAAGAATTTTTGAAAAATCAATAATACCAACCGCTTTAATATGAAAGTGATAGGGTGATGCTATGAAAAAGCCTGTAACAGAAAAAACGATTGCAGTCATATTTGAAGTGATTGCAGGACTTTTGTTGCTTATTAATTTAAGCAATGTTCTTGTCGGCATAGATTCTTACTTTGGAATATTCAGTTCCATAATCTTTATGTTGCCGTCGGTTCTCGGTTCTTTGCTGTTGCTTGTAATTATGCTTTCGAGGACCTCATCGCCAAGGTTGATTTCGGCACCGTTCTTTTTTATCGGATTTGCCGACTTGGTGAAATTTGCATATTTTGCAATTATCAGGGCAGATGTCGGCGATGATTGGATGGTTGCTTGTGCAATGAAAATCGCCGCACTTATAGTGTGCGGATTCATTTCGCAAGGCTGCTTTCAAAACAATAAGAAAATCAGATATTTCCTGTTTTTGCCCGTACTTCCGGCAGTTTATCAATCACTGGCTGTTATTAATAAGAATGATGAAATTTTTACTTACGGCATTGATGCGTACAATGATATGTCGTATTTTTTGAGGTTGATGGACGCAGGCGAATGTCTTGTTATTCTTGCGGTTGCACTCTTTGCGTTTTCTCAAACCGACTTGAGCAGGCTTGTGCAAAGCATAAATAATGTTTCAGTAAAACGAGAGCAGAAAGAGAGACCGATTGTTATTCCTCGTGTGGCTTGGCAGAAAAATCCGAGCATGGACCTTTCATTGGACATTTCGCAGGAAAAGATAACAAACAAGGCGAGTTTTGCCGCTTCGCTCGTGTTTTTTGCAATATCAATCATTATGCAATTTGTCATTGCATTGGTTTTTGTTCTTGAAAATTGGTTTGATATTGGCAAAGAGTTCGGTTTTAGTTATGTGATTTACGGCGGAACTTCAAGCATGCTTACAGTTTTTATGATTTTGCTTATCGGTGTAGAATTAGGCTTGTGCATCTACTATGCCGTTAAGGCTTCACAACGAACATTTATGTTGAGAAATACGACAGCATATTTTATTTACGCATTAGTTTCACATTTCTTGCTCGGAATGATAATTGTCGAAACGTTGGGCGATATAGGCGAGGGCCTGTTTGAAAAGCTCGGCGGATTTGGTGTGTATTTCTTTTTTGCTCCGATATTCCTTATGCTTTTCATTTTGCTTTTAAGTTTTGCACAGCGTGGACCTGTTTTTGATGCAAACGGCAATGCGGTGTACAGGCAGGAATACAGAACGGTAATGTTTGTTTTGTCGGTTTTGTTTTTCTTGGCAGTCGGCATAGCGATAAGCGTATCGGGAATTACTTATTACGCTTTTGATTATGCGTTTGTGGATATGTTCGGGTGGAAAAGCGCTCCGATTTACTTGCACGGCGAATCGGGAAGTCCTATTTTTTACGACAGCATATTTAATACGATAGTGATTATAAAATATACAGCATTGGGATTGGGTGTAGGTTGTGCAATCAAATCCGCCAACCGCAACAATTTCAAAACAGGAGGAAAATATGGCAAAAAAGTCAGGACTCGGTAAGGGTTTGGGTGCGTTGATGCTTGAAAACAACACCGATTCAATGGTGAATACAAGCACGCTCAACATAAACGAAATCATCCCGAACAAAGAACAGCCGAGAAAAACATTTGACGAAACCGCACTTGAAGAACTTGCGGATTCCATTCGTCAGCACGGCGTGCTTCAACCGCTTTTGGTTCGACCGCTTACAAGCGGAGGTTATCAGCTTGTTGCGGGTGAACGCCGTTGGAGAGCGAGCCGTTTGGCAGAACTCAAGGAAGTTCCGGTAATCATCAAGGAACTTTCCGACACCGAGGCTATGGAAATAGCCATTATCGAAAACTTACAGCGTGAGGACCTCAACCCGATTGAAGAGGCGGAGGGACTTCAGGCACTTATTGACAAATGCGGCTATACGCAGGAACAGGTGGCAACATCTGTCGGCAAGTCAAGACCGGCAATCACCAACGCTTTGCGACTTCTCAAATTGCCTGAAGAGGTCAGAGAAATGGCGAAAGACGGCACAATTTCAGCCGGCCACGCAAGGGCACTTCTTGCGTTTGACAATCAGCCGATGATGATTGAATGTGCAAATCAAATCGTTTCAAAAAAACTTACGGTGCGTGATGTTGAAAAAATGGCGAAGCGTCCTGCCACAAAATCAACAGAGCAAAAAACCGCAAAAAGGCGTGACAGTTTTTATGATGAAGTTGAACTTTCGCTCACCGAGGCACTCGGAACAAAGGTCAGAGTGTACAACGGCAGAAACAAGGGAACGCTTGAAATTGAATTTTACACCCTTGATGACCTAAAAAATATTGCAAATGCCATTGCAAAGTAATATAATGGATGTATTTTAGGAGGATAAAATGACTGATGAAAAGAAAAAGACAATAGAGATTGTTGTTGATACTTCTATTGCGACCTTTGCAGAGGGGTTAATAAGTAGGTATTCAAATGAAGTTGATGATGTTAATGGTGTTATTAACATGAAAAAGAAAAATTGTTTTATTGCCGAACTTGGTCCTGAATTTATGTTTTATTCTGCATTTGTAAGAAGTTTTGATAGTAGTTTTGGTAATGTACTTGAAAAAATAGGAAATGGTATTGCAGCATTATCATATGAAGTAAGAGGTAATATAAATTCATTTATTTTACCTGATCAAACTCAAAGAATAGCTTCAATTTTAGATAGTTATGTTGATCATACCACAAAACCTGAAATTGATCATTATGATACTTTTACTGTAATTACTCCGAAAGATGTAACAAGTTTTGAAAGAGTACACGTTACAGATAATTACTTCTATTGCCCTGAAAAGAATGAACATTATTTAATTGAATTAAAGGCTTCTGGAGATTTAGATAATAAAAAATCAAGAGCCGAAAAGTCAGCATTACTTGAAGAATATTTTTTACTTAAAAATGAACTGAAAGATGATCCAACTGCAAAAGTGAAAATCTTTTTTGGTACAGCTTACAATAAGTTTGGTGAAGGAAACGAATGGAAACAGGAGAGGGTTAAGCAATTTTTTGCAGAAGAAGAATTGTTGATAGGTAAAGAATATTGGAATTTTGTTTGTAATGATGAAGAAGGTTTTGATATAATATTTGAACAATATAAAAGGTCAGCCGATAAAATTAGGCATGCACTTAATGAAATAAAGGATATGTATTTTGAACACAATGATTAATGTTGACGAGATAACAAAATATAGAATTATAAATGATGATTGTTTTAAAATTTTAAAACAATTACCTGATAATTCTGTGGATTTAATACTTACTGACCCACCATATAATATTGCGAAATATAGTACCGGAAATATTAAATTTGATTGGCGTTCTGATATTAATAATGATGTTGCAGAGTGGGATTTGCAAGAATTGAACCCAAGCTTATTAGTTGATGAATTTGTTAGAGTTCTTAAACCTAAAGGAAACATATTTATTTTTTGTTCGTATAACATTATTGGCGAATATCATAAAGTATTTGATCCAAGATTTGATACTTTTCAATTTATGGTTTGGCATAAAACAAATCCGGTACCCAATTTTAGAAAAAGTTCATTTCTTAATAGCTGTGAATTGATAATATCGTGTTGGAATAAAGGACACACTTGGAATTTTACAAACCAAAAAGATATGCATAACTTTGTTGAAGCAGGTATATGTATGGGATCTGAACGCATAAAAGCGTCAGATGGTAAAAGTTTGCATCCAACACAAAAACCAACATCAATATTAAAAAAAATTATTAGTATAGCTTCAAATGAAAACGATTTGGTTTTAGATTGTTTTAATGGAGTTGCAAGTACTGGAGATGCAGCATTGAGTATGAATAGGCGGTATTTAGGTATTGAGATTGACAAAAAATATTATGATGCATCAATTAATAGATTAAAAAAATATGATAATAATTAAAAAACAACAATAAATAACAAACAGGAGAAAAAATAATGTTAGATATTAAATTTGTCAGAGAAAATCCCGATGTGGTTAAGGAAAACATCAAAAAGAAATTTCAGGACCACAAGCTTCATCTTGTAGACGAGGTTATTGAGCTTGACGAGGAACGCCGTCAGGTTATCGCAAGAGCAGATGAACTTCGTGCCAACAGAAACAAGATTTCAAAGGAAATCGGTGCTCTTATGGCTCAGGGTAAAAAAGAAGAGGGTATGGCTCTCAAAGAAAAGGTTACCGCTCAGGCAAAGGAACTTGACGAACTTGCAGGCAAGGAAAACGAGCTTACAGAAGAAGTAACAAAAAGAATGATGATGATTCCGAACATCATTGACGAGTCTGTTCCGATTGGTAAGGACGACAGCGAAAATGTTGAGGTTCAGCGTTTCGGCGAGCCTGTTGTTCCTGATTTTGAAATCCCTTATCACACCGATATTATGGAAACGTTTGACGGCATCGATATGGAGGCTGCCGGCAGAGTTGCAGGCAACGGCTTCTACTATCTTATGGGCGACATTGCACGACTTCATTCCGCTGTTATCAGCTATGCCCGTGATTTTATGATTGACCGTGGTTTCACATATGTTGTTCCGCCGTTTATGATTCGCTCAAATGTTGTAACAGGCGTTATGAGCTTTGAGGAAATGGACGCTATGATGTACAAAATCGAGGGCGAGGACTTGTATCTTATCGGTACTTCCGAGCACTCAATGATTGGTAAGTTTATCGACACTATCACACCTGAAGAAAAACTTCCGCTCACTCTCACTTCGTATTCTCCTTGCTTCCGTAAGGAAAAGGGTGCTCACGGCATTGAGGAGCGTGGTGTATACAGAATTCATCAGTTTGAGAAGCAGGAAATGGTTGTTGTTTGCAAGCCTGAAGAATCAAAGATGTGGTTTGATAAGCTTTGGCAGAACACCGTTGATTTGTTCCGCTCACTCGATATTCCTGTAAGAACACTTGAATGTTGCTCGGGCGACCTTGCAGACCTCAAGGTTAAGTCGGTCGATGTTGAAGCATGGTCACCAAGACAGAAGAAGTACTTTGAAGTCGGCTCATGCTCAAATCTTACAGACGCACAGGCAAGACGCCTCAAGATTCGTGTTAAGGGCGAAAAAGGCAATTACCTTGCTCACACTCTTAACAACACGGTTGTTGCTCCGCCGAGAATGCTCATTGCGTTCCTTGAAAACAATCTCAATGCAGACGGCACGGTTTCTATTCCTGAAGCACTCCGTATGTATATGGGCGGCAAGGACAAAATCGTTCCAAAAAAAGGCTGTTGATAAAGCTCCTGAAACACGCCAATAAATAAACTAACCGCTTAATGCCTCCCTTGTGTAAAGGGAGGTGGCAACACTAAGTGTTGACGGAGGGATTGTAAAAGTGCCGCAAACATCGAATTTGCGGCACTTTTGGCGTTTTTCGTTTTTTGCTCGGGGGCGGTACAATCGTACAGCTCCCACTCGCAAGAAAACGAAATTCAGAAACTTTCTCAACAGCCTATAGCGTGTCGAAAATACTTTATTGACAGTCTGTAGGGGATAGGCTTGCCTATCCCTTTGCTTATATAAAAAAGGGTCAAGCAAGCCTGACCCTTATAACTAAAATAAAAAACTCCACTTAAAAGTGGAGTTTTATTTTGGAGCGGATTACGAGACTCGAACTCGCTACCTTCACCTTGGCAAGGTGACGCTCTACCGGATGAGCTAAATCCGCAATTGCAAGACTTATTATAACCAAGATAGTTACATTTGTCAAGCATTAATTTTATTTTTACGAATTTTTATATTCTTTAAAATAAGCTTTCGGCACTTTGCAAAGCGGACAAATCTCCGGTGCGGACTTGCCGACAACGATATGACCGCAGTTCATACAAATCCAAATTGCCTCGCCGTCTTTGGTAAATACCTTTTGATTTTTCACATCTGTCAAAAGCTGACGGAACTTACTTTCGTGCTGGGACTCCACCTTTGCCACAAGGTCAAAAAGCCTTGCGATTTCCGTAAAACCCTCTTCTGCCGCCGTTTTTGAAAATTCAGGATACATATTCTCCCATTCAAAATTTTCGCCGTCAACCGCTTCGGTCAAATTTGTTTGAGTGTCGGGCATTTCATCGCTATGGAGATACTTATACCACAATCTTGCGTGGGCAAGTTCATTTTTTGCGGTCTGCTCAAAAATGTTTGCAATTTCGTTGTAGCCGTCATTTCTCGCCTTTGTCGCAAACAGCGTGTACTTTGTGTTTGACTGTGTTTCGCCGTTGAACGCAGCAATCAAATTTGCTTCGGTTTTTGTTCCCTTGATACTGTGCATAAAAAAATCCTTTCCGTTTTTTATTAGTTTTAGAAAAAACGAAAAGGATATTCATAATGTTTGAAATTATTATATCTCCATAATCTGCTCAATAGCGTAGGCGATGCCGTCCTCGGTGTTTGCTTTTGTCACAAATCTTGCGTGGCGTTTGCATTCGTCTGTTGCGTTGCCCATTGCAACTCCGTATTTGCAAAATTCAAGCATCTCGATGTCGTTGCCTGCGTCACCGAACGCCATACATTCCGCATTTGTGATGCCGAGCACCTTGCACATTCCCTCAATCGCTGTGCCTTTGTTGACATTTGCCATTGTGAATTCCATACTTATCGGAAGCGAGGAAGCAAGATACAGTTCCTTGAAACCGCTCAAATAATTCCAAGCTTTGTCGTAGTCGGTTCTGTTGTCAAAATATGCGGTGAATTTTTCAATCCTGTTGCCCTCAAGCACGGCTCTCAAATCCTCAACACCGCTCATTTTTCCGAGCAATTCGTCAACAAATTCCTGCGGCAAAGTGCCGTTTGGATAAAACTTTGCTTTGTCGAGCTGATAGTAGCTTACGCCGTCAACATAAACTTCAAAAAATGTCGGCATTGTGTTGAGCGTGTCGTAAATCGGTGCCACAAGCTCCCACGGCATAAATTTGGAATATATGATTTTTTGGTTGCGTCGGTCAAGAACGCCGGCTCCGTTTGAATAAATAACATAGTCAATTTCGGGAACCTGCTGACAGATGTCGCCGATAATCGCAACGGTTCTGCCCGTGGCAATGGAAATCTTTGCTCCGGCGTCGTGGGCACGCTTCAAGGCGTCCCTTGTTTTTTGTGTAACAGTCATATGGTCGGCAGAAGTGAGCGTGCCGTCCAAATCAAGTGCAATTAATTTTACCATAATTATATGCTTATCTCCGTGTTGCAGTGAATGTCGCTTTCGACATTCCGTTTTTATAATTTGTTTCTGATTATATAATACACCATATATCAAACTTAATTCAAGTTGACAAATTGCACGAAGCGGCGGCGGATATTTGCCTGTTCTTTGTGACTGATAGATAAAATAGTTAAAAAAGTGTATCAAAGTAAAAAAACTGTTGAATTTTGTTCCTTTATAATATAAAATATATGTGTATTTTATAGGATAGGTGGATATAACTATGGATTTGTTAAAGAAGAAGATTCTCGAAGAAGGTCAGGTTTATGCCGGTAATATCCTAAAAGTAGACTGTTTTCTTAACCACCAGATAGATTGCGGCTTCTTGGCAGAAGTGGGCAAAGAATTTCACAGATTATATAAAGATGAGGGCGTCAACAAAATTCTCACTATCGAAGCATCGGGTATTGCAATCGGTGCTATGGTAGCGCAGGAATTCGGATGCCCTTTAGTATTTGCAAAAAAGAATAAAACCAAAAATATTGCCGGTGATGTTTACACCGCACCGGTTGAGTCGTTTACTCACGGCACAACCTACAATATTATGGTTAGCAAAAAGTTCCTTAACCCGGGTGACAAAGTGCTTATCGTTGATGACTTTCTTGCTATCGGCAATGCACTTAAAGGTCTTATCAGCCTTGTAAAAGAGAGCGGCGCAGAGCTTGTCGGCTGCGGCACAGTTATTGAAAAAGGTTATCAGCACGGCGGTGACAAGCTTCGTGCAGAGGGCATTCGTGTTGAATCGCTTGCAATTATCGAATCTATGGACGCCGATAAGGGTGAAATTGTGTTCAGAGATTAAATTTTCATTTGGTTATATGGCAATTATGCCTGTAATATAAATCATTTTATTCAACGGAGGAAAACGAAATGAAACTCACTAAAAAAGTTTTGGCTGTTCTCCTTGCCGCTTTGATGGTAGTTGTGGCTGCATTTGCAGGCTGCTCTGCTTCAAAGAGCAATGACGACAGCAAAGAACCATCATCAACAGACGCAAAGACAGTTAAGTTCGGTTTGATTACTCTTCATGATGAAAACTCAACTTACGACAAGAACTTCATCTCTGCTGCACAGGAAGCTGCTAAGGCTTGCGGAGTAGAGCTTGTTCAAAAGAACAACATCGAAGAAGGTCAGGCTGCATATGAAGCAGCTGCTGAACTTGTTGACGAAGGCTGCAACCTTATCCTTGCAGACAGCTTCGGTCACGAGGACTACATCATTCAGGCTGCTAAGGAATTCACAGATGTACAGTTCCTTCACGCAACAGGTACAAAGGCTCACACAGAGAACCTTCCAAATTACCACAATGCTTTCTCTGCTATCTACGAGGGCAGATACCTTGCAGGTGTTGCAGCAGGTGAAAAGCTCAACCAAATGATCGCTGACAAGAAGATTACTGCTGACAAGGCTAAGTTGGGTTATGTCGGTGCATATACTTACGCTGAAGTTATTTCAGGTTACACTTCATTCTATCTTGGTGCAAAGAGCGTTTGCCCATCAGCAACAATGAAGGTTACATTCACAGGTTCATGGTATGACGAAACAGCCGAGAAAGAAGCTGCTCAGAAGCTTATCAACGACGGTTGCGTAGTTATTTCACAGCACGCTGACTCAATGGGTGCTCCGACAGCTTGTGAAAAAGCAGGCGTTCCGAATGTTTCATACAACGGTTCAACAGAATCAGCTTGCCCTAACACATTCATTGTATCTTCAAGAATTAACTGGGCTCCTTACTATGAGCACTGCATCAAGGCAGTTCAAGAGGGTAAGGAAATTGAAGCTGACTGGGTTGGCACACTTGCCGACAATTCCGTATGCCTCACAGACTTTGGTGCAAAGGCAACAGCTGACGGCACAGCAGAAGCAGTTGAAAAGGCAAAGAAGGGTCTTGAAGACGGCACAATCCATGTATTTGATACTTCAACATTCACTGTTACAGTAACAAAGGACAAGAATGTAAATGCTAAGGTAGACGCTGACGGTCACCTCACAAGCTATATGGCTGATGTTGACACAGACGCAAACTACACTCCTGATACAGAAGCTGTTAAAGACGGTTACTTCCACGAATCAGAATACCGTGCAGCTCCATACTTTGACATTCAAATCGACGGTATCGAATTGCTCGACACAGCATTCTAAGTAAAGCTTTAATAAACTACACTCCGTGGCGAGGGATTACCCTCGTCACGGTATAGTTGTTTTATACAGAAGTATAAAAATGACAAAATTTATTCTTTTATGATGATTTAAGAGGTCGCAATGGAAAACAAATTAGCTTTGGAATTAAAGGGCATCACCAAAAAATTCGGCAAAGTTGTGGCAAACCACGATGTGTCGTTGCAGGTGCACCACGGAGAAATTTTGGCTATCCTCGGCGAAAACGGTTCGGGCAAAACCACACTTATGAATATGGTGTCCGGCATTTACTTTCCCGATGAAGGTCAGATTTTTGTTGATGGAGAAGAGGTTGTAATCAAATCTCCTAAAGACGCATTTAAGTATAAAATAGGTATGATTCATCAGCACTTCAAACTTGTTGATGTTTTTACCGCTACCGAAAATATAGTTCTCGGTGTAGAGGACGGCAAAAAATACAATATTAAAGAGGCTAAAAAGCGTGTTAAGGCTATTACGGACAAGTACGGCTTTAACATTGATTTAGACAAAAAAATCTACAATATGTCTGTATCCGAAAAGCAGACTGTTGAAATCATCAAGGTACTTTACAGAGGTGCGGATATTCTTATTCTTGACGAGCCGACCGCTGTACTTACTCCACAGGAAACAGAAAAATTATTTGATGTTCTTCGCAATATGCGTAAGGACGGTAAATCAATTATCATAATCACTCACAAGCTCCACGAGGTTTTGGAAATTTCCGACCGTGTTGCAATTCTCCGCAAGGGCGAGCATGTAGACACCGTGCCTACAAAGGACGCAACCGAGCAATCGCTTACGGAAGCTATGATGGGTGAAAAAATAGACCTTAATATCATAAGAGAAGAACCAAAGAATGTAAAAGAGCGACTTGATGTTGAGCACCTCACCGTTATTAAGCGTGACGGCACAAAGGCACTTGACGATGTAAACTTTAAGGCTTACGGCGGCGAAATCCTCGGCATTGCCGGTATCAGCGGCTGCGGTCAAAAAGAACTTCTTGAATCAATCGCAGGACTTCAGCAAACAACAAAGAAGTCGAGCATTTTGTACAAGCCTGACGACTTGGGTCCTCAACAGCTTGTAGGCAAATCACCGAGAGAAATCAGAAAACTCGGCATTGCTCTTTCGTTTGTTCCCGAGGACAGACTCGGTATGGGTCTTGTCGGCAATATGGACATTGTTGACAATATGATGCTCCGTTCGTACAAGGGCGGCAAAACCGCATTCCTCAGCAGAAAAGAGCCAAAGCATTTGGCAGATGACATTATCGAAAAACTTGAGGTTGTCACTCCGAGTGCTTCAACTCCCGTAAGACGACTTTCGGGCGGAAATGTTCAAAAGGTTCTTGTCGGCAGAGAAATCGCACTCGGACCAAAGGTTCTTATGGTTGCTTATCCCGTAAGAGGTCTTGACATCAACTCATCATACACAATTTATGGACTTTTGTCGGAACAAAAGGAAAAGGGCACAGCCGTTATTTTCGTTGGTGAGGATTTGGATGTTCTTATCGAGTTGTGCGACAGAATTATGGTAATTAATTCCGGTGTCATCACCGGAGTGGTAGACGGCAAAACCGCTACTAAGGAAGAAATCGGTCTTTTGATGACCAAAAGCGTTGACAGGGAGGTAAACACAGATGGCAAAGAATAATTCAACCGTGCGTGAACCTCTTTTTCATGTAGTTAAAAGGGACGGAGTGTCAAAGGCAAAGTCCTGGGCAATCAGAATTATTGCGATACTCCTTGCACTTGTTTTTTCGGGCATTATCACAATGCTCCTCACGGGTGAAAACCCAATCAGCGTGTATGCCACAATGTTTGAGGGTGCTTTCGGTTCAAGCAGAAAGGTGTGGAAGCTTCTCCAAAACCTTGCAATGCTCCTCTGCGTTTCGCTTGCACTCACCCCTGCATTTAAGATGCGATTTTGGAACATCGGCGGCGAAGGTCAGGTGCTTATCGGCGGTTTGGCAACAACTGCTTGTATGGTGCTCCTCGGCAACAAAGTGCCAAATGCACTTCTCATCGTCATTATGATTGTTGCTTCCGTTGTTGCAGGTGCTCTTTGGGCACTTATTCCGGCTGTATTCAAGGCAAACTTCAACACAAACGAAACCTTGTTTACACTTATGATGAACTATGTTGCAATTCAGCTTGTTTCGTATTTCTGTATGCTTTGGGAAAATCCAAAGGGTGCAGGCAAAATCGGTATCATCAATCGTGAAACGGAGGCAGGCTGGCTTCCTGTAATCGGGGATAAAACCTATCTCCTCAATATCTTGATTGTTCTTGCAATTACTATTGCAATGTATATCTACCTCAAATATTCAAAGCACGGCTACGAAATTTCGGTAGTCGGCGAATCGGAAAACACCGCAAGATATATCGGTATCAATGTTAAAAAAGTTATTTTGAGAACTATGGCACTTTCGGGTGCTGTGTGCGGTATCGCAGGACTTCTTCTTGTAGGCGGCACAGACCATACAATCTCAACTACAACTGCCGACGGCAGAGGCTTCACCGCAATTATGGTATCGTGGCTTGCAAAGTTCAATCCTATTTATATGATTTTGACCTCGTTTCTTTTGGTATTCCTCGAAGCGGGTGCAGACCAAATCTCAATGATTTTCGGTCTTAATCAGAGTTTTTCGGAAATCATCACCGGTATAATTTTGTTCTTCATTATCGGCAGTGAGTTCTTCATCAATTACAAATTGCAGTTCCGCACTTCATCAAAAAAGGAGGTAAAGTAATATGTTTGGTAATATATTTGCAACTTTGATTACTTTTCTTCACAGAGCCATTATGCAGGGCATTCCGCTTTTGTTTGGCTCAACGGGTGAAATTATTACAGAAAAATCGGGCAACCTCAACCTTGGTATCCCCGGCATTATGTACATCGGCGGTATGAGCGGCGTTATCGGTGCGTTTTTCTACGAAAACTCACTCACCGACAAAGCAGACGCCAACGGCTTTCTTGCAATTTTCATTCCGCTTATTTCCTGTATCTTGGGTTCGCTCATCGCAGGTATGATTTATTCATTCCTCACCGTAACCCTCAAGGCTAACCAAAATGTAACGGGTCTTGCACTTACAACTTTCGGTACGGGCTTCGGCAACTTCTTCGGCGGTTCGCTCATCAAGCTTACCGGTGCGGATGTTCCGTCGGTTGCTCTTTCAACAACTTCCGCTTATTTCAGCAAAACTCTCCCTGTTGCAGAAAAAACGGGTTGGTTTGGCAAGTTGTTTTTGAGCTACGGCTTTTTGGCATATCTTGCAATCATCATTGCTATTGTTTGTGCATATGTGCTCAACAAAACAAGAGTAGGCTTGCATCTCCGTGCAGTGGGCGAAAACCCTGCAACTGCCGATGCGGCAGGCATTAATGTTGAAAAAACAAAGTATATCGCAACAGGTATCGGCTCAATTATTGCCGGCCTTGGCGGTCTTTACTATGTAATGGACTATGCAAACGGCGTATGGTCAAACGACGGCTTCGGCGACAGAGGCTGGCTTGCAATCGCACTTGTTATCTTTGCAGTTTGGAAGCCGAATATGAGTATTCTCGGCTCAATCGTTTTCGGCGGACTTTACATTGTTTATCTTTATGTTCCGAGCGCACTCCGCACACAGGAACTTTTCAAGATGATTCCTTATCTTGTTACAATCTTTGTTCTTATTCTTGTCAGCGTAAGAAAGAAGAAGGAGGACCAGGGTCCTGCCGCTCTCGGACTTTCGTACTTCCGTGAGGAAAGATAAAATTATCTTGTTGCAGCGGAGGATATTATCCTCTCGTAAAATAACTGTACAAAGGAGATTACTATGGCTAATCTTGACAATAATATAGAAAAGGTGCTTGTTACCAAGGAAGAACTTGAAGCAATCAACGCTCGCCTCGGTGCACAGATAACAAAGGATTTTGAGGGCAAAAACCTCCTTGTGGTAGGTATTCTTAAAGGCTCGATTTACTTTTTGGCAGACCTCACAAGATATATCGATTTGCCGCTTAAACTCGACTTCCTTGCCGTATCAAGCTACGGCGGCGGCACTCGTTCATCGGGTGCGGTAAAGATTATCAAGGATATTGATATTGACCTTGCAGGCTACGATGTTCTTCTTGTTGAGGATATTCTCGACTCGGGCAGAACCCTTGAATATGTGAGAAAACTCCTTTCGGCAAGAGGGGCAAACAGCATTTCAATCGTGACGCTTCTTGACAAGCCCGAACGAAGAGTTGTTGATATTCACCCCGATTATGTCGGCTGTGATGTGCCGGACGAATTTGTTGTCGGCTATGGTCTTGATTACGACCAGGAATACCGCAACATTCCGTACATTGGTGCACTCAAGCGTGAAATTTACGAATAATCGCAATGTATAATAAGAATGTAGGCAGATTTAGGTTTGCCTACATTTTTTTGTAATATAGTGGATTTTATATTAATAATATGTTATTATATAAAAAAGGAGGTTTTTCTATGAAAAAAGCTTTATCCGTTTTATTATCATTGGTTTTGGCAATCGGTATGTTCGGCGGAATTTCCTCAACGGCGTATGCCAAAGATGCGATAACCGTCAAGTATGAACAAACCGAAGCTCGCAAGATGTTAAATCGTATTAATCAGTTCAGAACAGCAGGTTCGTGGTGCTGGAATGAATCAAACACAAAAAAGGTGAAATATCCGGCAGTAAAAGCACTTGTTTACGACTATGATTTGGAAAGATCGGCTATGATTCGTGCGGCTGAAATCAGCAGATTGTACGAGCACACCCGTCCAAACGGCGAAGGACCGGAAACCGCACTTTCAGGCTACGGTACTTGCGGTGAAAACATTGCTTACACAGAGGGCTATGAATTGAGTGAAGACTTTGTTTTCGGACTCTGGAAAGAGGATAACGAGGACTATAACGGTCAAGGTCACAGAAGAAATATGCTCAACGGCAATTTCGGTGCAGTAGGTATTGCTTGCTGTTATGTTGACGGCAAATATTATTGGGTGCAGGAATTCCGTGATTATGTTGTTGACTCAAATCCGTCACCGGCAAACAACAGCAACAGCAGCGTTGTGGTTGACGGCACTGCAAAGCCGAGCCTTGCAGGTGTAAAAATCAATGCCCCAAATGCGCCGACAATCAAGGTTACTTCTCCAAAGAAAAAGGCTGTCAAAATCAGTTGGAATTCACAGCCGAACATCAAAAGCTATCAGCTTCAATATTCATACAACAAAAAGTTCAAAAACAAAAAGACGCATAATGTTGCCGAACGCTATGGTTCGTTCACAATCAAAGGCTTGAAATCGAAGAAAAAGGTTTATGTCCGTGTCCGTGCAAAGAATAAGTCAACAGGCAAATTCACAAAATGGTCAAAGGTCAAAACCGTAAAAATTAAATAAACCTATAAGAAAAGGCTCTCCTTGAAAGGAGAGTCTTTTTTGCAATACCGTATTTTATTTTATGAGTTCGAGCACATCTTCTTTTTCGATGTAGCCGATTGATTGGTTGACCTGCTCGCCGTTTTCAAACACAATAAGGTTCGGAATAGTCATAATTCCGAATTGAAGTGCAACATCTCTTGCCTCGTCACAGTTGACCTTGCAAAATTTTACATCGTCAACTTCTTCCGAAACTTCCTCTATAATCGGTCCGAGCATCATACACGGTCCGCACCATTCTGCCCAAAAATCAACAAGCACCTTGCCTTTGTAATTGAGCACTTCTTCATCAAAATTTTCTGCCGTTACATTAACAGTCATAACTATCCCTCCTACTGTTTGTTTTGTCCTGCAAGTGATGTGAGCATGGCAAGGAATTCCTTGTCCTCTTCACACACTCTGAAATTTGTGCGTATTTTGTTGCCGTCCGGGGTTGTGACAGAAAGTTCAAGCACTGCGCCTGTGTCTATTCTGCTCCCTGCATCTTTAAAAAACATTGCAAGCTTCGGGTGGCGAGAGTTGAAACCCTCCGCCTTTTCCTTGATTTGAAGCAATGCCATCGGATTAAATGCCATAATGTTTGGATTGCATCGGCTGTATTTGTAGGGGAAGATACCATCTTTCCGCAAAGCCGAAAAAAGCAATTTTCCTTTCTGTATTCTACCTTTACTCTAATTCAAAAGTCGAATAATGTCAAGAAAAAGAAAATGAATTTTGTTTTAATAATCCAAATCAAGCTCCCTTATGATGTCTTTGAGCATTTCGGCAGATTTTTTAACCGCCGTTTCCTCTTCTGCATTGAGGGATACTTTTACATTTTTTTCAACGCCGTTTTCGCCCACAACGGCAGGCATACTCAGTGCAACATTTGATATTCCGTGTTGCCCCGTTTGTATGCACGATACGGGCAAAATTGATTTTTGGTCAAGCACCACCGCCTCGCATATGCGTCTTACACTCATCGCTATGCCGTAGTAGGTGGCGTTTTTCTTTTTGATGATTTCGTACGCCGAGTTCTTTACATCTTCGGCAATTTCTTTCATTTTGTCTGCGTGGCAGATGTTGCCGCAGTTGTCGGTACAAAACTGTTTCAGCGGAATACCCGATACATTTGCACTGCTGAATGCCGCAATTTCGCTGTCGCCGTGTTCGCCCAAAATAAATGCGTGCACGCTTCTCGGGTCAACTCCGAGCTGTTCTCCGAGCAGAAATTTAAGCCTTGCCGTGTCAAGCACCGTGCCGGAGCCGAACACTCTGTTTGACGGCAAACCCGACAATTTGAGTGCCGTGTATGTCAAAATATCCACGGGGTTTGATACTATCAGCAGTATGCCTTTGAAGTTTCGCCCTGCGATTTGCGGAATAATTGATTTGTAAATGCCCACATTTCTGTGCACCAAATCAAGTCTGGTTTCGCCTTCTTTTTGCCCCGTTCCTGCCGTTATGATAATGATTGATGCGTCGCTTATATCGTCGTATGTGCCTGCGTAAATCTGCATAGGCTTTGAAAAAGGCAGACCGTGGCTGATGTCGAGTGCCTCGCCCTCGGCTCTGTCTGTGTTTGCGTCAAGCAAAACAATTTCGCTGAAAAGTCCGCTTTCCATAAGTGCAAACGCACACGCACTGCCCACAAAGCCGCAACCGATTATCGCAACTTTTCTTGCGTCTGAATTTGTCATATTGTCACCCTCTTACCAGACTGTCGATAAAGCCCCTGAACCACGCCAATAAAATAAATTAACCGCTTAATGCCTCCCTTGTGTGCGATTTATCGCACTCGGAGGGATTGTAAAAGTGCCGCAAACATCGAATTTGCGTCACTTTTGGCGTTTTTCGTTTTTTGCTCAGTCGAGGTACCATCGTACATCTTCCTTCGCAAGAAAACGAAATTCAGAACCTTTCTCAACAGCCTATGTTTTAAATAAATACCTGTCTTTTACATAATTTTGACCCGTAAAATTTCAAGCCTTTAAATGCAAAACCTGTGATTGCCTATTTCCTTGATTACGGTTCTGGAGTGCATAAATTTGTCGTTGGTTTTGGCAGGGTTGAAGTAGTACACCGCACCGCCCGACGGGTCCCAGCCGTTTAGTGCGTCCGTTGCGGCACGCTTGCTTGATTCTGCAACCGGTTGGTACCAGTTGCTGTCGTTTACGCACGAAAATGCACCCTTTTGGTACACCACTCCCGATAATGTATCGGGGAACGATGGGTGTGCAACTCTGTTGAGAATTACCGCTCCCACGGCAACCTGCCCCTCGTAGCTTTCGCCCCTTGCTTCGGCTGAAATAACTTTTGCAAGCAGTTCAACATCGGCACTTGAATACGCACCGTTTGAAGTGCCGCCCGATGAACTTCCGCTGAGGCCGAGATAAAGCAGTGTTGTTTTGCCGCAAATGCCGTCAGCCGTCAGTCCGCAGTTTTTTTGAAATGCCGTCACGGCTTTTTTCGTTGCAGAGCCGTAAATTCCGTCAATCGAGCCGTTGTAATATCCGAGCGATTGAAGCTTTTGTTGGATTTTCTTCACTTCACTTCCGCTTGAACCTAGTTTTGACAACGCATAAACGCTTGTTTCTTTAATGAATGTGTCGTAGACGAGAAGCCCTGCACCGCCTACACCGAAAATTATCGCAAGTGCAAGTGCAAAGCTTACAATGTTTTTGATTACCTTGTTTTTCATACAGTCCTCCGTATTGTTTCGTAGGGGAGGATACCGTCCTCCCGAAATTATTTATATAATGTTTAAGTGGTCAAGCAAAAATGTTATTCCCACGCCCGACATTATCGTTATTGCCGAGTAGCCTGCAAAAGCAAGCGTTTTTTTGACATCAAGTTTTTGTTTCGGCGGTTTGACGGCTGTCGAGGTCGAGATTTTTTCTGCTTCTTTTCGGATTTTTTTGCCGTCTGTGTTTTGTGATGAGGGTCGCACAAAAAATATGATTTTCTCAAAATACGGCGAGTCGGGATTTGTTACTTCAAGTATTTGCTTGTTAACTCCTTTGAGCATAGTCATCGTCCTTTTGTTTGCCAAAATTTCGGCACTGAATTTATACAAATAGTGTTTGAATATTGTCCGAATTTTATACATAAACGGGAATGTTCAATTTCTACATTTTTAACAGTTTTTTTCTCTTGACAACTCATTTCGGTTAACATTTCGTATTATTCCACCGATGTTTAAAATGTGGAAAACTATGTGGAAAAGGTGTAAAACTTACCCCCAAAACGCTATATTTAAGCACTTTTAGGGTGTTGAAAACTAAAAATATACATATCTTTCAACATTTTACACATAGTTTTCAACAAAAAAATTTTTTTAAAAATTTTGTATAATTTGCTGTTTTTTACTTTCGGTCTTGACAAAAAAATGTTATAATCTTGATATTACAGAAAGTTTTTTGAGGTTACAAAAATGAACTATACCGTTACCGAAAATAATATAATTGTAAACAATGTCACCTGCCTTGATCTTGATTTAACTCTCGATTGCGGTCAGGCGTTCAGATGGGAGCGTTTGGAGGACGGTTCGTATTGCGGAGTTGCCGGCGGTCATTTTTTGCATATCGCAAAAGAGGACAACTCTCTTATTTTTTATGATACCGATGAGGATACATTTAATTCGTTTTGGGTTGATTATTTTGATTTGAACAAGGATTATGACGAGATTTGCAATAGATTGAAAAAGGATAAGCTTCTTGCTTCCACGATTGATGAATACTACGGTATTCGCATACTCAATCAGGACAGCTGGGAAGCACTGTGCTCGTTTGTCATCAGCCAGCAGAATAATATAAAAAGGATAAAGCTGATAATTTCACGGCTTTGCAAGGCTTACGGTAACGAGGTTGCGGACGGTTGGTATTCGTTCCCAAGTGCCGAACGACTGAGCAAGTTGAGTGTTGAGGATTTTGAAGCACTCGGCACGGGCTATCGTGCAAAGTATCTTGAAAAGCTTTCAAAAGATGTTGCAAACGGCGAGATAGATTTGGATTACATAAAATCTCTTCCGCTTGCAGAAGCAAAAAAAGAACTGCTCAAAATTTACGGAGTGGGCGAAAAAGTGGCAAATTGTGCTCTGCTCTTTGGTATGCAGTTTTATTCCTGCTTTCCGCTTGATGTGTGGATGAAGCGGGTTATGAAGTTTTATCCCGACGGACTGCCTGAATGTTTTGACGGCATAGAGGGCATAGCACAACAATATTTGTTTTATTGGGCAAGACAAAATTTATGAGGTGAAAAATGCAAAAGCTGTTTGTTGAAAATATAAATGACGAAAAAATTATACTTGACGGCGAAAGTGCAAGACATATTGCAAAATCTTTGCGTATGAGGGTCGGCGATGTTATCTGCGTTACCGACGGCGGCGGAGATGATTACGGCTGTCAAATTGAGGAAATTACAAAGGATGAGGTTGTGCTCAAGGTTTGCTACAAGCAGGCGTGCGAGAGCGAACCGAGTTGCAGGGTGACGATTTATCAGGGCGTGCCGAAAAGTAGTAAAATGGAAGATATTATCCAAAAATGCGTGGAACTCGGCGTGTGCGAAATTGTGCCTACCCTTACAAAGCGTTGCGTTTCCCGTCCTGATGACAAGGCGGCAGGCAAAAAAAATCAGCGTTATCAAAAAATAGCGCTTGAAGCCGCACAGCAAAGCGGCAGAGGAATTGTGCCGAAAATCGAAAATATGAAAACTCTCCGTCAGGCGATTGCCGAAGATGAAAGCGATGTTAAAATTGTGTTTTATGAGGGCGGCGGCGAAAAACTTGCCGACATTGTAAAGCCCGATACCGAAAGCGTGAGCATTTTTATCGGTCCCGAGGGCGGATTTGAACAGGAAGAGGTTGAACAAATCGAAGCTTCGGGCGGAATTCGTGCAACTCTCGGCAAACGAATTCTTCGCACGCAAACCGCACCTGTTGCGGCTCTCACGGCAATTATGCTCCTCACGGGGAATTTGGAATAAAATAACCGCAGAAACGAAAATCCGCAACAATGTAAATATTACCTATTGACAACACATATAATTAGTATTATTATATAAACAAATATTTCGGGGCGAGGCGCAATTCCTCACCGGTGGTACAGTCCACGACCTGTCGCAGACAGCTGATTCGGTGTAATTCCGAAACCGACGGTTAAAGTCCGGATGAAAGAAATATAAAATCTTAATACATTTTGCACATCCGATGAGTGTGCAGGTAACGGATTTGTCTTTCGCCCCAACATGGTTTTATGTTGGGGTTTTTCTTATGCCGACCCGGGCAGGAAAGGAATGACTATGTCAAAAGAAAACATCATCAAACAAAATTCATCATCAAAACCTAACAAAACCCACCTTATTGTAGGTTGCGGCGTGCTTGCGGCGGCGGCAACGGCTTTGCAATATCTTGAAATTCCGAGTCCGGTTAATTTCATTGCACTCGATTTTTCGGATTTGCCGGCTCTCCTCGGTGCGTTTGCCTACGGTCCTGTCGCAGGTATACTTATTGAATTTATCAAAAATATTATCCACCTTGCAGTCAGCAGAAGCGGATATGTCGGCGAATTGTCAAACTTTATTTTGGGTGCTGTGTTCACCCTCACGGCAGGTCTTATTTATCAAAAGCATAAAACAAAAAAGAGTGCAATTTTGGGCGGCGTAATCGGTGCGCTCGTTATGGCGGCGGTAAGTTATCCGTCAAACCTCTTTGTTGTTTATCCGTTTTATTACAACTTTATGCCAAAAGAGGCGGTGCTCGGCGTTTATCAGGCACTTTTCAAGGTTAACAGCATTGAAATGGCAATTTTGATTTACAATGTACCGTTTACATTTATCAAGGGATTAATCAGCGTTGCAATTTCAGCCCTTATTTACAAACCGCTCAAACCGTTCCTTAAAGGAAAAGAAAAATCAAAATAAAAATTTATAAGATTTATTTTTGTGGGCTGTTGAGAAAGGTTCTGAATTTCGTTTTCTTGCGAGCGGGAGCTGTACGATGGTACCGCCCCCGAGCAAAAAACGGAAAACGCCAAAAATGTTGTAAGTTCGATACTGACAACATTTTTAAAACCCTACCGTCAACACTTCGTGTTGCCACCTCCTCTTTAAAAATGAGAGGTATAATCCGGTTGGATTATATTTTGGCGTGCTTCAGGAGCTTTATCGACAGTCTTAAAATAAAATTTTTCATAAATTTTATTTTTACCTATTGAAAAGTTCCTCTCCATACTTTATAATAGGTAAGTACAGACAGGTGTTTTGTGCATCTGTCTTTTCTTTTTTAAATGTTCGTAAGAGGGGACAATATAATAATGTATAAAATCGGATTTGATAATGACAAATATCTGTCTATGCAGTCAAGCAGAATTAAGGAACGCATTGCGGAGTTCGGCGGCAAACTTTATCTTGAGTTTGGCGGCAAATTGTTTGACGATTATCACGCAAGCAGAGTTTTGCCGGGATTTTTGCCCGACAGCAAACTCCAAATGCTTCTTCAGCTAAAAGATGAGGCAGAGATTGTTATTGTAATCAGTGCAGAGGATATTGAAAAGAATAAAATCAGGGGAGACCTCGGCATCACATACGATGTTGATGTGTTCCGCCTTATTAATGCCTTTGAAAGCAAGGGCTTGTTTGTCGGCTCGGTTTGTCTTACAAAATATACCGCAACTCCAAAGGTTTTGGCTTTTGAAGAAAAACTTAAAGAAGCAGGAATTAAGTCGTACCATCACTATCTTATCGACGGCTATCCGAACAATATTTCAAAAATCGTGTCGGATGACGGCTACGGCAAAAACGATTATATCGAAACCGAGAGAGAGCTTGTAGTCATCACCGCACCGGGTCCGGGCAGCGGAAAAATGGCAACCTGCCTTTCACAGCTTTACCACGAAAATAAGCGTGGAGTTAAAGCCGGCTATGCAAAGTTTGAAACTTTTCCGATTTGGAACATTCCGCTCAATCACCCGGTTAACATTGCATACGAAGCCGCAACTGCCGACCTAAACGATGTCAATATGATTGACCCGTGGCACCTTGAAGCCTACGGCGAAACCACGGTTAACTATAACCGTGATGTGGAAATCTTCCCGGTTCTTAAAGCAACATTTAACAAGATTTACGGCAAGTGCCCGTACAAGTCACCTACGGATATGGGCGTAAATATGGCAGGCAACTGCATTATCGACAATGATGCGGTTTGCGAGGCATCGAATAACGAGATTATCCGCAGATACTTCAATGCAAAGCGTAACAAAAAGCGTGGTGCAAAGAATGACAGCGAGATATACAAACTTGAACTTCTTCTCAACAACGCTCTCCTTGATGTAAATGACAGAAAGTGCGTTAAGTTTGCGGAGGAATTGTCGGAAAAAACAGGTGCACCCGCTGCGGCTGTTGAACTTCCGGACGGCAAGATTATCACGGGCAAAACTTCGGCTATTATGGGTTGTGCAAGCGCAACGCTTCTCAATGCACTCAAATCTCTTGCAGGGATAGACGATATTACTCTTATTGACCCTGAGGTTATCAAGCCGATAGAAAATCTTAAAACACAGCACTTAGGTGCAAAAAATCCACAGCTTCACATCAACGAAATTCTTATTGCCCTTGCAATATCGGCAGTAACGGACGAAAATGCCAAAAAGGCTCTTGCACAGCTTGACAAATTGAAGCACAGCGAAATGCATTGTTCTGTTATGCTTTCTTCCGTTGACGAAAAAATGCTCAAGGAGCTTGGCATCAGACTCACTTGTAACGACAGGTAATTATATACAAGGGGTCGCACAACAATCAATGACGGTTGTACACCCCAAGGGTGTATTGCCGTCTTTTGTTATATCAAAATTAATTCAGGAGGACACATAAATGAAAAAACCAAAGTACATATTCATCACCGGCGGTGTTGTATCGGGACTCGGTAAAGGGATAACTGCGGCATCCCTCGGCAGACTTCTTAAATCAAGAGGCTTAAAGGTTACGGCACAAAAGCTTGACCCGTATCTTAATGTTGACCCGGGCACTATGAACCCTGTTCAGCACGGCGAGGTTTTTGTTACCGATGACGGTGCGGAAACCGACCTTGACCTCGGCCACTACGAGAGATTTATTGACGAAAGCCTTACTCAAAATTCAAACCTCACCTCGGGCAGAGTTTACTGGAAGGTTATTTCGGACGAGAGAAAAGGCGTTTACGGCGGACAGACAATTCAGATTATTCCGCATATTACAAATGAAATAAAAAAATACATCCGCCGCAATGAAGAAACGGGTGCGGATGTTTGCCTTGTTGAAATCGGCGGCACCATCGGCGATATTGAAAGTCAGCCGTTTTTGGAGGCTATTCGTCAGTTTGCAACGGATTACGGCAGAGAAAACTGTGTGTTTATTCATGTAACGCTTGTGCCATATCTTGCCGCTTCGGACGAGTTGAAGAGCAAGCCTACTCAGCACTCGGTTAAAGAGATGTTGTCCATCGGTATTCAGCCGGATATTATCGTGTGCAGAACCGAACATCCGCTGTCGGAGGATATTAAGCGTAAAATTTCTCTTTTCTGCAATGTCGGTCCGGATTGCGTTATCGAAAATAACAACTGCGATATTCTTTATGCCGTTCCTATGATGCTCAAAGAGCAAAAAATGGACGAAGTTGTTTTGCGTAAGCTTGGCATTGACGCACCAAATCAGGATTTGAGCGATTGGGAAGATATGCTTTTTGCACTTCGCAATCCAAAACAAACCGTAAAAATCGCTATGGTCGGCAAATATGTTGAACTTCACGATTCGTACATCAGCGTAAACGAAGCACTTAAGCACGGCGGTATTGCCACAAGAAGTGCCGTTGATATTAATTGGATTGATTCCGAAAGCCTTGAAGCAGACGGCGTAGACCTTGACGAAGTGTTCAAGGATGTTGACGGTATTCTTGTTCCGGGCGGCTTCGGCAGTCGTGGCATCGAGGGCAAAATTCTCGCCTGCAATTACGCAAGAACTCACAAAATTCCGTATCTCGGTATCTGCCTCGGTATGCAAATCGCAATTATCGAATTTGCAAGAAATGTTTTGGGGCTTGATGGTGCAAACTCGGCGGAAATCAATCCTGATACAAGATACCCGGTTATCGATATTTTGCCTGAAAAGAAAACTTTGACCGACCTCGGTGGCACACTTCGCCTCGGCAAATATCCTTGTGTGCTCAATCCGGAGTCAAAATCATACGAACTTTACGGTGCAGATGAAATCTGGGAGCGTCACCGTCACAGATATGAGGTTAACAACGATTATCGTGAGGCACTTCTCAGCCACGGTATGATTTTTGCCGGCACAAGTCCAAACAATCATATTGTTGAAATGATAGAAATTCCGGATCACCCGTGGTTTGTTGCAGGTCAGTTCCATCCCGAATTTAAGTCACGCCCAAACAAGCCGCATCCGCTCTTCCGTGGTTTTGTAACAGCCGCTTGCGAGCATTTGTTGAATAAATAAACAAAAAATCCTTACGGTATGTAGCCGTAAGGATTTTTCAAACTGTCGATAAAGTTTCTGAAGCACGCCAAAAAAATAAGTAACCGCCCAAACAGCCTAACAAACTTAGGGCGATTACTTAATCATAACTAAGGGCTGACCGCCTATCGGACTGCTCCTTGTTCATTTTTATTTATTGCGTTTTGCCGACAGCATTTTGTTGTTTGGCAAGGCGTTTAAATTTTTTCTCTTTGTTAAGATAAATAATTGCAAGCGGAATATCTGCCAAAAGCCAAGCGGCAGGAGCGGCATAGCAAACAGCCGAAAAGCCGATAATCTTTGTAAAAATAAAGGCAATGGCTATTCTGCCCACAAGTTCGCCGGCACCGGCAATCATATTTGCATATGTGTAGCCAAGCCCCTGCAATGAGTTGCGCAGTACAAAAAGTATTGCAACAAGGCTGTAACATTGTGCGGTTGCAAGTATGTATCTTTTTGCGGCAAACATCATTTCGCTGTTTACTTCTGTTGAAAACAGGCTCACAAGCGGTTCGCCGATTGTGTACAGCGTTATGCTCATTATAACCGAAACTACAAGGTCGAGCACAAATATCTTGCGTATGCTTTTTACGATTCTGTCGTAATTTTTGGCACCGAAGTTTTGCCCAACAAATGTTTGAGTTGCCACACCCAAACCGCTCATCGGAATGTTTGTAAGGTTTTCAACCTTGCCTGCGGCGGTAAATCCTGCAATAACATTTGCGCCGAAACCGTTTACCGCACCTTGCAGGCACATAGAACCGATTGATGTAATCGTAAATTGAAGCGATACGGGTATGCCGAGTTTAATCTGTTCCCAAGCAACTTTGATGTTCGGTTTAAAGTCGGATTTTGTAACCGATATATTTTGATTAAATTTGAATACATACGCTCCCGTGAGTACCATTGCAAGTGCTTGCGATATAAGCGTTGCACCTGCCGCACCCTCAACTCCCCAAGCAAAATGCTTAACGAACAGCAAATCAAGGAAGAAGTTAACTATTACGCTGACAATGTGAAAGTACAGCGGTTTTCTGCTTTCGCCGACTGCTCTTGATATTGCCGTAAAGTTGCTTGAAAGCATTTGAAACGGAACGCCGAAGTACAGCACATTGATGTATGATGCCGACATTTTGATTATTTCATCCGGTGTGCCGATTGCACGAAGCAGAGGATAACTCAAAATTTCGCCGAAAATTATTGTGCAAATTCCCGCAATGAGCGAAACTTTGACGCTTGATGCGGTGTATAAATTCAGTTTTTTTCTGTCGTTTGCACCAAAAGCCTGTGCTATCGGAATGGTAAAACCGCTTGTAAGTCCGAGTGATGCACCTACAACAAACGAACTTATCGGACCTACATTGCCCACAGCCGCTAAAGCGTCGGTGGAAACATATCTGCCTACAATGATGTTGTCAACAAGCGAGTAGTTGTATTGCAAAAGCGAGCTTAACATTATCGGCAGTGCAAACGGAATTATACTTTTGAGTACATTGCCCGAAAGCATATTGTTTTTTTGTTTCATAGATTATGCTTTCTTCTTTTTCGTTGTTTTTGTTGATTTATCTGATTTTTTGGTTGTTTGCTTTTTCGCCGTGGTGGATGGCTTCGGTTTGTTGTACTTGCTTACGGTGCGATAGTTTTGCTTGCCGTCAACCGTTCTTGTCAGCACATACTGTTCGCCGTCTTTTTTGATGTTAATCTTTACATTGTCGGGTTTAACATCTTTTTTGCCGTAAAGCTTGCAGGTGAGTTTGCCGCCCTCGCAGGTCATTTTTATTCTGACATCACAACCGAGCGTGTTTTTAAACTTAAAATCTTTGCTGTTCCATTGCACTGTGGCATCGCCGCCGAGCGGAACATATCCGATTTCAAGCGAATGGTTTGTTCTGTACACAATTTCAACATTTGCACGGAGCACGCACTCAAACAGGGTGGAACTGACTTGACAAACACCGCCGCCGAGTCCGTCCACAAATTCGCCGCCGTTGATAACCTTTGCGGTTTCGTATCCTGCGGTTACGGTTCTCTTGCCGACTGTTTGGTTAAACGAAAATACCGCATCATCAGGAATTTTGATGTTGTTCAGCTTGCTGACAGCCGCTTTGAGATTTGCCGTTCTTGTTTCGTCGCTTGAACGGTAATAAGAGGTGTATGTAGCAAGCTCATACGGATAATCACCTTCGCTGTCTTTTGACAAGCCGGGATATATTTTCATCGTGTCGCTTTCTTTAAATGTTGTTGCCAAATCCTCCGTTGTGGTAGGCTTGGTTGTTGTTTCGGTTGTGGTTTCGCTTGTTTCCTCCTCTTTTTCACCGCTTGCCGTACAGCCGGTAACTGTGCAGATAATTACGGTGAACGCAAGCAAAACCGCAAGAATATTTTTGTTTCTTTTCTTTTTCATTACAAATTTTGCCTTTGGTTTTATTTTAATCGGACGGATAAAATCCGCCCCTACGGATTTAAACTGTTATTTTTGATTTTTGTACGGTTTCTTTTCGGCAACCCAGCCCTCTTTGTTCACTTGTCTTGCCCTTGCAATAGAAAGTGCTTCGTCAGGGATGTTGTCGGTGATTGTTGAGCCTGCCGCAATGTATGCCATTTCGCCCACCTTAACCGGAGCGATAAGATTTGTGTTGCAGCCGATAAACGCACCGTCACCGATTTCGCATCTTGATTTAACCTTGCCGTCATAGTTGCAGGTTACCGTGCCGCAACCGAAGTTTACATTGCTTCCCACATCACTGTCGCCGATGTAGGTGAGGTGAGCACTCTTTGTGCCCTCGCCGACAACAGAGTTTTTAACTTCAACAAAGTTGCCGATGTGCACGCCTTTTTTGAGCACGCTGTTTGCTCTTACCTTAACAAACGGACCGCAGTCAACACCGTCCTCAATGGTTGAATCGGTAACTTTGCAGTTGTCAAGAACAACCTCGTTTCCGATGTTTGAATTGTCAATCCAAGTGTTCGGACCGATAACGCAGTTGTCGCCGATTACAGTGTTGCCGATGATGATTGTGTTTGGCAAAATTCTTGTTGACGCACCGATTTTTACATCTTTGCCAATCATAACACCGTCTGTGCAAGGAATGTCAACACCGTTTGTCATATGACTGTCGTTGATGTTTCTTCTCATAATGTTGTTGAGAATGTTGAGCTGTTTTCTGTCGTTTGCGCCCAAAACGGTCTCGTTGTTTTCGCAGATGTATGCGCCTGCATTTTCACCTTTTTTGATGAGAATTTCAAGGCTGTCCGTGAGGTAGTATTCGTTTTGTGCGTTTTCGTTTGTAATGCGGTCAAGCGCATAGAGGAGTTCGTTTCCCTTAAACCAATATGTTCCCGCATTTGATTCGTTGATTTTTTTCTGCTCCTCATTTGCGTCTTTGTGCTCAATGATACGCTCAAGCACACCGTTTTCGTCACGCTTTATGTGGCCGATTCCGTTTGTGTCCTCAACAATCGCAGAAATGAGGGTGATTGCGTTGCCGTTTTCCTTGTGGTATTCATATGCCTTGTTCATTGTTTCGGCATCCATAAGCGGACCGTCACCGTTGAGAATTAAAATGTCGTCATCCCTGTGCTCAGAGATGAATTCTCTTGCCTGCATAACAGCATGTCCCGTGCCGAGCTGCGGCTCCTGAAGTGCTGTTTTGATGTTGCTGTCGTAGTTTGCAAGCCAGCTTTCAACAATGTCGTGTCTGTATCCTGTGATAACGCAGACATCCTCGGCACCTGCTTCCTTTACGGCGTCCACAACATATTTAATCATCGGTTCAAAAATAACTTCGCACATAACTTTCGGTGCGTCTGTTTTCATTCTTGTTCCCTTGCCGCCGGCAAGTATGATTGCACACTTCATATAGTTTAACCTCATTTCAGTAGTAGTAATAATTATCAGTTTGCTATATTATGCACCTTTTCCACCGAATTTTCAACCATTTTATAATATATTTATAATTATTCCATAAATATTCAAAAAAATGTTTGAAATTGCGGTTGTTCTATGTTATACTTTTATCGGATTATTCTGCGTTGTTGTATTTTCCGCAGAATAAACAACAATGTATTTAATTTTTAGGAGGTACTTCAAATGTCAAACAAATGGGTATACATGTTTGAAGAAGGCGACATGACCATGCGTAACTTGCTTGGCGGTAAGGGTGCAAACCTCGCAGAAATGACCAAGATCGGTCTTCCTGTACCACAGGGTTTCACAGTTACTACAGAAGCTTGTACACAATATTACGAAGATGGTCGTAAAATTAATGACGAAATCATGACTCAGGTTATGGAAGGCGTTAAGAAGATGGAAGAAATCAACGGCAAAAAGTTCGGTGATAAGCAAAATCCTCTTCTTGTTTCTGTTCGTTCGGGTGCAAGAGCATCAATGCCGGGTATGATGGATACAATCCTCAACCTTGGTCTTAATGACGAAGTAGTTGCAACAATGATTGCAGGTAACGATGACCCTGCTTTCGAGCGTTTCGTATATGACTCATACAGAAGATTCATCCAGATGTTCTCTGATGTAGTTATGGAAGTTGGTAAGAAGTATTTTGAGCAACTTATCGATAAGATGAAGGAAGAAAAAGGCGTTCAGTACGACGTAGAACTTACAGCAGCAGACCTCAAGGAACTTGCTACACAGTTCAAGGCTGAGTACAAGAAGCAGCTCGGTTCAGACTTCCCTTCAGACCCTGTTGAACAGCTCAAGCTTGCTATTGAAGCTGTATTCCGTTCATGGGACAACCCTCGTGCAAATGTTTATCGTAGAGATAACGATATTCCTTATTCATGGGGTACTGCAGTTAACGTAATGCCTATGGTATTCGGTAACCTTAACAATCAATCAGGTACAGGCGTTGCCTTCACTCGTGACCCTGCAACCGGTGAAAATAAGTTGATGGGTGAATTCCTTATCAACGCACAGGGTGAGGACGTAGTTGCCGGTGTTCGTACACCTATGCCAATCGCTCAGATGGAACAAGAATTCCCTGAAGCATACGCTGAGTTCATCAAGGTTTGCGAAACTCTTGAAAATCACTACCACGATATGCAGGATATGGAATTCACAGTAGAAAACAAGAAGCTCTATATGCTTCAGTGCCGTAACGGTAAGAGAACAGCTCCTGCCGCTCTCAAGATTGCATGCGACCTCGTTGACGAAGGCCACAAGACTCCTGCAGAAGCAGTTGCTATGATCGACCCTCGTAACCTCGACACACTCCTTCACCCTCAGTTTGACGCTGCTGCTCTTAAGGCTGCTACTCCTATGGGTAAGGGTCTCGGTGCTTCTCCTGGTGCTGCTTGCGGTAAGGTTGTATTCACAGCCGAAGACGCAGAAGTTTGGAACGAAAGAGGCGAAAAGGTTATTCTTGTTCGTCTTGAGACTTCACCTGAAGACATCACAGGTATGAAGGCTGCTCAGGGTATCCTCACAGTTCGTGGCGGTATGACATCTCACGCTGCCGTAGTTGCTCGTGGTATGGGTACTTGCTGTGTATCAGGTTGCGGCGACATCAACATGGATGAAGAAAACAAGAAGTTCACTCTCGCAGGCAAGGAATTCCACGAAGGTGATTACATTTCTATCGACGGTTCAACAGGTAATATCTATGACGGTATTATCGAAACAACCGACGCTCAAATCGCAGGCGAATTCGGCAGAATTATGGCTTGGGCTGATGAGTTCAGAAAGCTCAAGGTTCGTACAAACGCTGATACTCCTGCCGATGCTAAGAAGGCAAGAGAACTCGGTGCAGAAGGTATCGGTCTTTGCCGTACAGAGCATATGTTCTTTGAAGAAGACAGAATCGCTGCTTTCAGAGAAATGATTTGCTCAGATACAGTAGAAGAAAGAGAAGCTGCTCTTGAAAAGATTCTTCCTTATCAGCAAGGCGACTTCGAGGCTCTTTATGAAGCACTTGAAGGTTGTCCTGTAACAATCAGATTCTTGGACCCACCTCTTCACGAGTTCGTTCCAACTGAAGAAGCTGACATCGAAAAGCTTGCAAAGGCTCAGGGCAAGTCTGTTGAAGAAATCAAGGCTATCATCTCATCTCTTCACGAGTTCAACCCAATGATGGGTCACCGTGGCCTCCGTCTTGCAGTTACATATCCTGAAATTGCAAAGATGCAAACAAAGGCTGTTATCCGTGCAGCTATCAATGTTCAAAAGGCTCATCCTGATTGGACAGTAGCTCCTGAAATTATGATTCCTCTTGCTTGTGACGCTAAGGAACTCAAGTATGTTAAGGATATCGTTGTTGCAACTGCAGATGCAGAAATCGCAGCAGCAGGCGTAGAAATGAAGTACGAAGTTGGTACTATGATCGAAATTCCTCGTGCAGCTCTTACAGCAGCTGACATCGCTAAGGAAGCTGAGTTCTTCTGCTTCGGTACAAACGACCTTACTCAGATGACATTCGGCTTCAGCCGTGATGACGCAGGTAAGTTCCTCAACGCTTACTATGACAAGAAGATTTTCGAAAGCGACCCATTCGCAAGACTCGACACAACAGGTGTTGGTCAGCTTATGGAAATGGCAGTTAAAAACGGTAAGGCAACTCGCCCATCACTCCACTGCGGTATCTGCGGTGAGCACGGCGGCGACCCAACATCAGTTGAATTCTGCCACAAGATCGGTCTTGATTATGTTTCATGCTCACCATTCCGTGTGCCTATCGCTCGCCTTGCAGCAGCTCAGGCAGCAATCGCAGAGATGAACGACTAATCCCGACTCTCAATCGCATAAATAAAAGGACAGGTTCGCCTGTCCTTTTTGTATTTAATAATGTAAATAATTGGTTATTTTTGTGAATTTTGTTCGTCTATAAATGCTTGAAAAATAAAATTTATGTGCATTATTGACAAAAAGATTATATAAATGTATAATAGATTTGTATAACATACTTTTAATATTTGTGAGGGGATTACAATATGAATAATTTGGATATATTGATTGAAAGATACCCTGAGCTGGAATCTCAAAGAAAAAATATTTTGGAAGCATTTGAAATATTAAAAACCTGTTTTTTAAATGGTGGCAAGCTATTGGTTGCAGGAAATGGAGGCTCTGCTTCTGATTCCGAGCATATTGTAGGCGAATTGATGAAGGGATTTGAAAATGCTCGTCATCTTTCTCCTGAATATCAGAATAAACTGAAACAGGTAAATCCCGATATGGGTGCTGTGCTTGCTGAAAACTTGCAGGGAGCATTGCCTGCCATTGCACTTGACGGTCACCCGTCGCTTTCGTCTGCATATTTGAATGATTGTGAACCGCTTTTGGGATTTGCACAACAGGTTAATGGTTATGGAAACGAAAATGATGTGTTTCTCGGAATTTCAACTTCAGGAAATTCAAAAAATATTCTATATGCATCAGTTACTGCTAAAGCTCTCGGAATGAAAGTAATCGGTTTAACAGGGGCAAAAGATTCAAGTTTGAGTGAGCTTGCAGATGTAACAGTTCGTTCACCTCAAACAAGAACATATATGATTCAGGAGCATCATTTGCCAATTTATCATTGCATTTGTTTGATGCTGGAAAAGGAGTTTTATGGAGAATAAAAAAAGTGTATGGGTTTGCCTTTTGACCTATAATGAAGAAGATAATTTAAAGGTGTTGATTCCGCAAATTAATGAGGAGTTCAGTACGCGACTTTCAGGTGTTGATTACTCAATTAATGTTGTTGATGCAAGAAAAACAACTGATAATACAAAACAACTTTGCGAAAATTTGAATGTAAATTATTTTGTTCAGCCGGGATTTGGTCAGGCTGATGCTATGCGTTATGCAATCAAACTTTGCGACAAAGATTTGTTCTTTATTTTGGATGCAGATTGCTCTCATAATCCAAAATATATTCCTGATATGTATAATAATTTTATTAATAATGATTGTGATATAGTAATCGGTTCAAGATATGTTCCGGGTGGCGTAACAAATGATAAATTGTCGTCACAAATAATGTCACATATTCTAAATTCTGTTATGAGAAGTATATTGGGATTGAAAACAAAGGATATATCGGGTGGCTATCGTTTGTACGATGCCAAGCAGTTAAAGGCAATAAAGATTGCTTCTGAAAATTTTGAAATGCAACAAGAAATATTGGCTCGAATGAAAGCGAATAATCGCAATATTAAAATTGGAGAAACACCTATTGTTTTTGAACAAAGACTCAACGGAACATCAACAAGAAGATTGATGTTGTATATTTGGTGTTACATAAAAAATATTTTTAGAATTGTAAGAATCCTTCATTAATTTGGTGATGATATGATAAAAGAAAAACGTTTTAATAAAGAAATCACTCCATATTGTATTTTAGCCGTGATTTCAATAATGTGTGTAACTTTGTTTTGCAAATCATCACCTATTTATCCTATTTGTGATTTACCCGATGCCAATACATGGCTTATTCAGGCAAAGCAAGTGCTGTCGGGTTTGGTTCCATATAAGGATATTTATGAGCATAAAGGTCCTTTGCAGATATTTGCATATTTATTTGCAGCATTGCCTTGTTTTAAAAGGTTTGAGGGTTTGTATATTACCGAACTGGTACTGTTTTTTATTTACAGTATGGGCGTTTATAAAACAAGTAAATTGTTTGGTGAAAAACATAATCTCTTGGCAACTGTAATTTCAATTTTTGTAATTTCATTGTCAAGTGCGTTTTCATCAACAGGTTCAAGCGAAGAATTGTTGTTGTCAACCTTCATTTGGTCTGTATATTTTATGGTGAAAAATATACAGAGCAACGAAACATTTAAACCGTTTGATGTGCTTTTGATTGGTGCTTTTTGTGCTATAAGGTTATGGACAAAGTATAATCTATGCTTTTTTGATGTTATATTAGTCGTATATGTGTTGGTTTATTACATAAAAAACAAGTGGAATATATGGAAAACCATCCTTTATTATATCCTTGGCTTTGCATGTGTGACAGTTCCGCTGTTAATTTATTTTGCTGTTAAAGGCGGACTGTACGATTTATTCTATGTGTATTTTTATATTGTTATTTTTAAGTATTATACTGCAGTAGGCTCAATTCATAATTACAATATATTTGTTGTAAAGATGTTGACGGTTATTCCCGTTATACTATGTATGCTTCCAAACATAATTGATATAAGAAGTAAAAAAAGAAAAAAAGAAGATGTGTTTTATATAGTAACATTTTTTCTGTTCTTTATTTATATAGTGTATTCATCTACCTGGTGGTCATATTATTTTTTAGATTTGTTTGCTTTTTTGATTTTCTTTGTTACTAAATCATTAAATAATAAGTTTAAATTTTCACTACCGATTTTGACAGTTGTAATTGCTTCGATGTTTGTTATAAACAGCAGTCAAATTGAATCGTTTAAATATGACAAGAGCGAATACAAGCAATTTGAGATAGCTGAAATAGTTAATTCGGTTGATAATCCAAAATTATATTATTATAAGGCAGAAAACGGCGGATTTTATATTTATTCCGACACAATGCCGTTTACACGATATTTTACAAATTATAATATTAATGCTGAAGAGCTGGCAGATGAGCGCCAACAAGTAATTGAGAACAAAGAAGCAGATTTCTTTTTGACCGTTCAGCAAAGTGATTTTGACGGATATACTTTAGTGAAAGAAACACAGATACCTAATTGGGATGTAGCGTTTGGGGAAAAATTTGATAAATGTTATAAACAGTATTATCTGTATGAAAAAACGGAGAATTTAAAATGATAATCACAAAAACACCGTTTCGTATGTCCTTTTTTGGTGGCGGAACGGATATGGAAGAGTATTTTAAAGAAAAACAGGGCGCTGTAATTTCAACGACTTTTGATAAATATAATTATGTTATTGTTAGGCATTTGCCAAAATTTTTTGAATATACAAATGAAATTGTGTATTCAAAAATAGAGCGAGTAAGTGACGATTTAGACGAGATTGTTCATCCGGCTGTAAGAGAAGCAATGAAAATGCTTGATATGAAAGAAATCAGACTTTCGTATGAGGCAGATTTGCCTGCAAAGACCGGTCTTGGAACATCAAGCTCATTTGCAGTCGGTATGCTTCTTGCTTTTCATACTTTAAAAGGTCAGTATGTTGACAAAGAACAGCTTGCCAAAGAGGCTATTTATCTTGAAAGGGTACTCTGTGACGAAAGAGGCGGTTGGCAGGATCAAATTGCTGCTGCATATGGCGGATTTAATCGGATTGATTTTAGGGATGATAAATTCACCGTTAAACCTATGATTATTCCTGTTGAAAGAAAAAAAGAACTTAACAGTAATCTTTTTATGGTGTTTACAGGTTTTACAAGATTTTCTTCAGATATTCAAAAAGCAAATCAAAAAACAAGTAAAAGCGACAGAATTGCTGTCCTTGACAAAATGTATTCATTGGTAGATGAAGCCGAGATTATTCTGACAGATAAAGAAAAAGTTCTTGATGATTTTGGAAGGCTTCTTGATGTGACATGGAAACTTAAAACACAAACAGGCAAAGCAGTTTCAACCGATTCAATTAATTATATTTATAAACAAGGAATTGAAAGCGGAGCACTTGGCGGAAAACTTTTAGGAGCCGGTGGCGGAGGTTTTATGCTGTTTTATGTTCCGTCTGAAAATCATGAAAAGTTCTTGAATGGAATGAAAGATTATATGCTTGTTCCTTTTGAATTTGAAAATGAAGGTGCACAAGTAATTCATTTTCGTCATGAATCATGGAAAAATCACGATTGAGTAAAGAGGAGTTCTATGAAAGCTTTAATTTTAGCAGGGGGCTTTGGTACAAGAATTCGCAGTGTTTCAGCAAATGTTCCAAAACCTATGATAAAGGTTGATGGTGCTCCTGTACTTGAAAGAACAATACTTCAGCTAAAAAAATACGGAATATGTGATTTAATTATTACCGTATCCTATCTAAAAGAGCAGATAATAGATTATTTTGGGAATGGCGAATCTTTTGGAGTAAATATAAAATATTTTGAAGAAGATGAGCCACTTGGAAGTGCGGGTGCACTTTTTAAACTGAAAAATAAATTTACAGATGATTTTTTAGTTTTGAACGGAGATATTATTTTTGATGTTGAATTAAACAAAATGATTGAGTATCATATAAAAAATGATGCTCTTATTACATTGTTTGCACATCCAAATACTCATCCGTATGACAGCACTTTGATTAGCTACGATAAAAATAAAGTTGTATGTGATTTGTTTAAGGGCAAGAATAGACCAAAGTATTATAAAAACTGTGTAAATGCAGGTATTCATATTTTAAATCCAAAAGTATTTGACTGTTTAAGTGGTAATGGTGATGAGGTCAAAAATTTTGACAAAGATTTAATAATACCTGCATTAGAAACTAAAAAAGTTTTTGCTTATTTGTCAAGCGAATATGTGAAAGATATGGGTACTCCTGACAGATTGATTACTGTTACGGAAGATGTTAAAAGTGGCAAGGTTGAAAAAAAGAATCTTAAAAATATGCAAAAGGCGATTTTTTTGGATCGTGATGGCACTATAAATAAATATGTAGGCTTTTTATCTGACATAAATGATTTTGAATTAATTGATAATGTAGCAGATGCGATTAAAGATATTAACGAATCGGATTTTTTAGCGATTGTTATTACAAATCAGCCTGTTATAGCTCGTGGAGAGGTTACTTTTGAAGAACTCGAGGAGATACATAAAAAAATGGAAACTCTCTTGGGTGAAAAAGGTGCATATGTTGACGCGATATATTATTGCCCTCATCATCCGGATAAAGGCTTTGATGGTGAAATAGCGGAATTAAAAACAGATTGTGATTGTCGAAAGCCTAAACCTGGTTTGTTTTATAAGGCAGCTAAAGATTTTAATATTGATTTGTCAAAATCAATTATGATAGGTGATTCTGATATAGATGTAAAAGCTGGAGAAAATGCCGGTTGTAGGTCTGTAAAAATTGATAATGCAAAAAAATTTTGGAAAAATTTTGAATTAAAAGCAATGCTGAAGTGAATTCATCTTCAGCATTGCTTTTATTCTCCTTTTGCACCTATGTCGGTGTTTGATGAAAAATTTTTTTGAATTAGTACAATTTTTGTAAAAAGAGTTGACTAAATGTCGAATGTGTGGTATAGTGTAGAAAATTTAATATTGCTTATCAAGTGCGGTGGATGAATTTGTAATACTCCCAAAATACAAAAGTCCCATTAAATAGATTTTCTCCGTGCCAAACCCTCAACCGGCACAGTGGCAATTCTGTATGGGTGCTCTGCTTAAATATTTTGTATTTCTCATTACATTACAGTGATTTTCTGCCGTGCTTTTTATTTTATGCTTTTGTAAGGATTATCGATGGTGTTGATGATACTTATTGCTCTTGCGTTTTGGCGGTTTTAAATTTTTTTGAAAAAAGTGTTGACAAATGCCCGATGGGATGGTATTATGTGTTTGTAGTTAGCAATGGCTAACTGATTGAAACAAATCAAAATGCCGAAATCTGTAAGCTGAATGCTTTTATTTTTTGGCAATGTGGTTAGCATATGCTAACTGATAAACATAAAATATTCGCATACAATATAGGAAGAACATATATGCTTGAAAAGTACCTGATAGAGCATTGCTCACCGACCCTTGCGTCGCTTAAAACAGCAAATCTTGTGAACATTCCGTTTGACAACTATGCACATCTTGCATCGTCGGTTGAAAGGACAAACAAGGAATTGCAAGGCACGGGTGTTTGCCTTTTGGTACTGAAAAAAAGTGAAAAGTGTGCTCTTGTTTATGCCGTGAGAAAATCAAAATTGGCGTTCGATTTGCAAAAAAACGGCGTTGCGGAATTTTTGATGCAATACGGTTACGGAAGCACCGATGTTGAAGCCTGCCTTGAAAGGCTGAAAATTCGACTGATGCACACGGATGAGTTTCCGCACGAAATCGGAATTTTCCTCGGTTATCCGCTTGATGATGTCAAAGGATTTATCGACAATGCGGGGCAAAACAGCAAGTGCACAGGTTGCTGGAAGGTGTATTGTAACGAGTGTGAAGCGATTAAAACATTTGCAAAATTTAACAAATGCAAGGAAGTATATACAAAATTATGGCTTGGCGGCAGAAGCATAACTAAGCTTACCGTTACAGCGATTTAAGAAAGACGGTGTATTTATGAGCAAAACAGCAGTTGTATATTGGAGCGGAACAGGCAACACGGCGGCTATGGCAGACGCAGTTGTTGAGGGTGTAAAATCGGCAGGCGGACAGCCTGAATTGTTTACGGCGGAGTCGTTCAATTCCGATATGGTTGACAATTACGATTTTATAGCGTTCGGTTGCCCGTCAATGGGTTGCGAACAGCTTGAAGATACGGAATTTGAGCCTATGTTTGACTCTTGTAAAAATAAGCTTAAAGGTAAAAAAATAGCACTTTTCGGTTCATACGGATGGGGCGACGGCGAGTGGATGCAAACATGGGAGAATGATTGCAAATCTTTCGGTGCGGATTTGGTTTGCGACAGCGTGATTTGCAATGACGCTCCTGATGATGAAGCGGTTGCAAAATGCGAAAATTTAGGTAAAGCGCTTGCTTAGTGCCCGATGAACAATTTAAGCCTCGGCTTAAATTGCTCCGAATGTTTTTAATTGAGGTTGAGGATATTCGGAACAGTTTAAACTTAGCTCAAAAGTAAATTGTTCACATTTCTCTACTCCTAATCCAATAAACAGAAAGCGAACGGCTGTGTCGTTCGCTTTTTGTTATATGCTTTTTATAAAATAAAAAAGAACATCAAATAAATATGATGTTCCTTTTGTGGTGACCCGGACGGGAATCGAACCCGTGTTACCGCCGTGAAAGGGCGGTGTCTTAACCGCTTGACCACCGGGCCAAATTGGTGGCTTTAACTGGATTCGAACCAGTGACACCGCGGGTATGAACCGCGTGCTCTAGCCAACTGAGCTATAAAGCCGTTTAGACTTGCAAGCAAGAGTATAGCGTAAAAATATGGATTTGTCAACACTTTTTTCAAAAAAATTTTTAAAAGTGTAAAATTCGTCTCAATAATATCATCTTTTTTGAATTTTTTATTAAAAAGGGTACATTTGTTTGACTTTGGCGTTTTTCGGTGATACTATAATGAATGTATAATAAGATGTATAAAATAAGTATATTATAATTATAGCGACGGAGGGCCAAATGAAAAAAATGGATCTCAAGCAGAAGCAATGCCTGGAGTTCATCAAAGAATATTTTGATGAAAGAGGAGTTGCTCCGACAGTAAGGGAAATAGAAACGGCTATGGATTATCATTCGCCGTCATCCGCACAGTATATGCTTAACACGCTTGAAAAAGCAGGATATATTGAGCGTGACCCTTTGATGAAAAGAACGGTTCGCATAAAAGGTTTTGACACAAAGGCTTATCATGTGCCGCTTGTCGGTACGGTTACGGCAGGTCAGCCTATTTTGGCGGTTGAGAGCATTGAGGATTATATTCCCGTGCCTGTAAAGAACAAAGGTAAAAATATGTTTGCCCTCAAAGTCAGGGGTGATTCAATGATTAATGCCGGAATTTTGAACGGCGACACAGTAATTGTTGAGCAAACTCCGGTTGCATCAAACGGTGAAATAGTTGTTGCACTTATCGGCGACGAAGCAACAGTAAAAAGATTTTACAAAGAAAAAGGTCATTTCAGGCTTCAACCCGAAAATGATGCTTATGAGCCTATTATTGTCGATGAAGTGTCGATTTTGGGCAAGGTCAATATGGTAATCAGAAAATACTAATATCACTTGGGAGTGGAAATATGAGCGAATGTACACACGATTGCTCGACTTGTTCGAGCAACTGCGGAGAGAGAAAAGAACCGCAGAGTTTTCTTAAACCTATGAATAAAAATTCAAGTATCAAAAAGGTTATAGGCGTTGTATCGGGTAAGGGCGGCGTAGGCAAAAGCCTTGTAAGCTGTCTTCTTGCCGCAAAATGCCAAAAGGCAGGACTCAAGGTCGGCGTTCTTGATGCCGATATTACAGGACCTTCCGTGCCAAAATCCTTTGGTATAACTTCAAGAGCTATGCAGGACGACACGGGACTTTTGCCAACGGTTACAAAAACAGGCGTAAAGATGATGTCAATCAACCTTCTTCTTGAGGATGTCAATTCCCCTGTTGTTTGGAGAGGACCTGTTATTTCGGGCGTTATCGAGCAGTTTTGGACCGATGTTAATTGGGGCGAACTTGATTATCTTTTCGTTGATATGCCTCCGGGAACGGGCGATGTTGCACTTACCGTGTTTCAGAGCCTCCCTGTTGACGGAATTGTTATTGTGTCAACTCCGCAGGATTTGGTAAAAATGATTGTCAACAAAGCGTTTAATATGGCAAAGATTATGAATGTTCCTGTCCTCGGTCTTGTTGAAAATATGAGTTATTATCAATGCCCGGATTGCGGCAAAAAGCATAACATTTTCGGCGAAAGTCAAATTGACGAAACCGCAAAGGAGCTCGGCGTTCCCGTTCTTGCAAAGTTGCCGATTGACCCTGAGGTTGCAAAGCTTGTTGATGAGGGCAGAGTTGAGGATGTGGAATGTCCGCAGCTTGACGAATTTGTTTCTGCGCTTGATTAAGGAGAATAATTATGCCGAAAAGAGAAAATTATATTTCGTGGGATGAATATTTTATGGGTATTGCGCTTCTTTCTTCTATGAGAAGCAAAGACCCAAGTACGCAGGTCGGTGCCTGTATCGTAAGCGACGACAACAAAATTATGTCGGTCGGCTACAATGGCTTCCCTCGTGGCTGCAGTGATGACGAATATCCGTGGGAGAGAAGTGCAGATTGTTTAAACGATACAAAATATCCGTTTGTTTGCCACGCCGAACTTAATGCAATTTTGAATTCGGGCGGTCACAATCTCAGCGGTTCAAGAATTTATGTTGCACTTTTTCCGTGCAATGAGTGTGCAAAGGCTATCATTCAAAGCGGTATAAAAGAGGTTGTTTATATGTCGGATAAATACGCCGAAACCGAAAGCACTCTTGCCAGCAAAAAGATGTTTTTGTCAGTAGGGGTGAAGCTAACAAAATTCACTCCGACACATAAAAATTTGGAAATCTCATTTGATGAAAGCGACGTATAATATGCAAGTTGATATTTATGATTTTGACAAAACAATAGTGCCGTTTGACAGCGGTACGCTGTTTTTTGTGTACTGTATGGTGCATTATCCATGGTGTATGATTATTTTGCCGATTGTTGCAATTGCAGGACTTCTTATGGGGCTCGGAATAATCAGATTTACGCTGTTCAAACGCACCTGCTACCTTTTCTTACCGCTTATTCCAAAAGAGAAGGCAGTCAAAAAATTTTGGGACAAGTATATAAAAAAAGTGCACCCGTGGTTTTATGACAGAAAAAGATACAGTATTGTCATCAGTGCAAGTCCCGATTTTTTGCTTGGCGAAGTTGCAAAAAGACTTAATTTTGACGAACTGATTTGCACCCGCCACAATCCTAAAACAGGTGTTATAATAGGCGAAAATTGCAGGGGCGAGGAAAAGGTGCGTCGTCTTTATGAAGCACACAAGCCCGAAGATTTGGAAATTGAAGATGTTTATTCCGATTCTTACAGGCATGATAAGTACATATTTGCACTTGCAAAAAATCAATGTTATCACATTGAACACGGAGAAAAAGTTCCGTTTAATTATGAAGAAGTTTATTCAAAATAGAAACGAGAGTTGTTAATGAAAAAATTTGCAGATATATTTTTGGTGTTTTTACTTACGGCTTGTGCTGTTTTTGTATCATACTTTATGGCTGAAAAGGTTGTTAAAACCGACAGAAGTGCTGCGGCACTTGCAACGGTAAGCAAGGTTGCCGTAACCGAAAGGGGAAGTGACAGAGAACTTCTTGTTGAAAATAATAAAAAAGACTACCATTTTTATAAGCAAGATAACAATGTGATTTTGGTTCATAAGGGTGTTGACTACACTTTTGAAAATTGGAGCCGATATATTGATGTTGAAAAGCCGGAACTTTATTTCAGAAAGCTTGACGATGATAAAAAAGATACAATTATAATTAAACTTGTTGATGACATTAATGATGACGGCAGCTATGTGTACGGTGTTTATGCTCTTACGGAAATTGTAAGAGAAAACGGCACAATAAAATACAAAGTTAATGCCATGACAAGGTCATCAACCAAGCAGATAGTTGATGAAAAGGTAAAAGTCGAAATCAGTCAGTCAAAAGAGTGCAAAAAAATCGGATATGTGGCTCTTTGCTATTCATACCAGGAAATGGCATATGACAGAAAAACAGGCGTTCCTACTGGATATTACAATCCGTTTCATACCTTACAGGATGAAAGCGGTAATTATCTCACCATAAGCAGTTGGGAGCGTGGTGCTGCCGAGTACACGGTTGAAGATGACGGAATTTTTGTTACCTTTCCTATAAATGTTAAGTATAAGGAAACGAGCGAGGTTCAGCAGGCAGGATTTGTAAAGTGTATGCTTTCGATTACAAAAGACTCTAAGGAAGTGTTTATTGTAAATCAAACCATGTCATTCAAGCCGAATATGGAATACGGTGCGTATAGATACGATTATGACAACAAGGAATGGCAATCGGTTTGGAAAAATGCCAATAAATCTGCCGGCGGCGACAAGGTAATTGATTATATTCAATATGACGCAACCGTTGCATCCGAACTTGAAACAGATGATTTTTCAAAAAATTCAAGCGATTTGAACAAGCTTAACAAAATTGTTGTTTCTCAAGACGGTGTTAAGCTTTATGCCAAAAAGGGATATAAGTTCAGTCAAAAGCTTGTAAAAAGAAAAGAATATTCGCTGCTTTTGACATTAAATAATGTTCAATCAAATAATTATGATGTTGCTTACACGGCAGAAATTTCTCAATCCGATAAAGGTGCGGAAATTTTAACAATTAAGTTTGATCAGCCGTATAAGAGGGATAATATAAGTAAGCTGAAAATTAATTTTGGAGTTAAGTAATAGATGATTAATGTTAAAGATATTGCAATTACAACCGACTCTACCTGTGATTTGCCGCAGAGGTTTATAGATGAAAATGATATAACCGTTGTGCCTCTTACCGTTCTTTTGGGTGATACGGTGTATCGTGACGGTGTTGATATTAAACCCGATGATGTTTATTCGTTTGTTGAAAAAACGGGCAAGCTTCCAAAAACTTCGGCAGTAACGCCTGCCGAATACTTTGAGGTTTTTAAACAGTTGACCGATGAAGGCAAAAAGGTGGTTCACATCGGATTTTCTTCGGGACTTTCGTCTTCGTTTCAAAATGCGTGTGTTGCGGCAAGCGAATTTGACAATGTTTTTTGCGTTGATTCAAAAACACTTTGCACAGCACAGGGCCTTTTGGTTCTTAAGGCTTGCGATTACCGTGAAAAGGGTATGGATGCAAAAAAAATAGCCGACAGGGTTACAAAACTTGTGCCAAAGGTGAGCGCAACTTTTGTCCTTGACGGACTTGAATATCTTCACAAGGGCGGCAGATGTTCGTCTGTTGCAAGGTTCGGTGCAAATGTTCTCGGAATTAAGCCGTCAATAGCCGTTGACAATCAAACCGGCAAACTTGAGGTTTCAAAAAAATACCGAGGCAAAATCGAACTTGTGTACAAGCAGTATATCGCCGACCGTATGAACGAGATAAAACGAATTCAGCCCGACCGTGTTGTTATTGCCGAGAGCGGCGGAGTGTCGTCGCAGATAATAGCTTTTGCAAAGGGCGTTATCGAGGGCAAGGACAAGTTCAATCAGGTGATTGTGGCAGATGCGGGCTGTACTATTTCATCTCATTGCGGACCTAAAACATTTGCGATATTTTATATCAAAAAATGATTGTAAACACTTATATATAATGTAATTAATATTATGGCACTTAAAGAAGAAATTTTGAATTATTTGTCCGAACACAGCGGAGATTACATCAGCGGTGAGGAACTTGCACAAAATCTCGGCAAAAGCCGTGCAGGCGTGTGGAAAGCCGTTAAGGCACTTCAGGCAGACGGTTACACGATTACAGCAGTTACAAACCGTGGATATATGTTTGACGCAAATAATGATATTTTAAATGAAAACGAACTTAAAAAGTATATAGATTTTGATTGCAATGTTGCTTTTTACAAAAGTATAGATTCCACAAACAACGAGGCAAAGCGTATTATCACCGACGGTGATACAAAGCCGCTTCTTGTTGTGGGCGAGGAGCAAACGGCAGGCAGGGGCAGACAGGGCAAGAGTTTTTATTCTCCGGCAAAAACGGGGATTTATATGAGCCTTGTTGTTCACCCAATGGCAAAACTCCAAAATGCCGTAACGGCTACAACTGCCGCTTCGGTTGCCGTGTGCAAGGCTATTGAAAAGCTGACCGACATTACTCCGCAAATCAAGTGGGTTAATGATGTTTATGTAGACGGCAAAAAGATTTGCGGCATATTGACCGAAGCCGTAACAAATTTTGAAACGCAAACGGTCGAGTCGGTTGTGATAGGCATAGGGGTTAATCTCAAAACTCACAGCTTTCCGTCGGATGTGCAAAATGCGGCGTGCCTTGAAGCACCGGTTAAAAGAGCCGAATTTATCGCAACTGTTGCAAACGAACTCAACGGAATCGTAACGGGTGATTACAGTGCATTTATTGATTACTACCGTTCTCACAGTATGATTGTCGGCAAGGATATTAATTTTATCAAAAACGGAATTATTACTCCTGCAACTGCGGTCGGCATTGATGATGTCGGCGGACTTGAGGTTGTCCTCTCCGACGGCACACGCGATGTTCTCCGTTCGGGCGAAATCACTGTCAGAACAAGATGACATTTAAATTATCGCTGAGGCGAACACAGTTCGCCTCTTTTTTGTTGCTTTTTGACAAAATAAAAAAACGCATCCGATTTGGGAAGAATGCGTTTTTTTATTAATTATTAAATATAGTATTGTCAACGCAATACTGCGAAACCAAGATCAATCGCTCCGGCGAGAATTCGTGAGGTTTTTTGCATCCCTAAAGTTTCTGTAAACCAAAGGATGATAAGCGCTATAAGGATTGCAATTATAAGTGCTTCTTTGCTCATAACCCACCTCCAAAGGATCGATAATATTATTATATACACTTTTGATGAGAAAATCAATAGTAATTTTAAGTATTTTTAATATTTTTATATAAAATAATTGTTGAAAAAAGTTTGGCAATGCTATATAATGAGTGATGTATGAAATTTTATACGGAGGATATTGTTGTATGGATACTATAACATTGGCAACAGGCATTATTGCGGACAGGTCTGTAACTTTTACCGCAACCGTTATCGTTGCCGGAATCGGAATTGTTCTTTGCACACTTCTTGTATTAATCGGTGTTTTCTACGCATTCGGTGCAATCGTGTCGAAGTCGCAGGCAAAGACAAAGAAAAATGAAGCTAAAAAAATGCAAAGTGCCATGGAGGCGGATTTGTCAAATGCAAAACCGGCGGCTCCTGCTCCTGTAAGTGCACCTGCTCCCGTTGTTGAAGAAGGCATAAGCGGCGAAGTTGTTGCGGCAATCAGTGCAGCCGTTTATTCAATGGAGGGCAGTTCTGCGGTTATTCGCAGCGTAACAAGAAAAACAAGTCCTATTACCACCCGTAACCCTTGGGCACAGGCGGCTGTTGTGGACAATACCAGACCGTTTTAAGGAGGACAAACAGGTTTTATGGAAATATTACAAGGTGTATGGGAAGTAGTTAAAAGTATCCTTGTTAACAGCGGATACGCTTACTTCTTTACCGCAGACGGCGGATACAAAAACTTAATTATGCTTATTGTGGCTTTCTTCTTCCTTTGGTTGGGAATTAAGAAAGGCTTTGAACCTCTTTTGATGATACCTATCGCATTCGGTATGCTCCTTGCAAACTTGCCGGGCGCAAACCTTGCCGTACAGTATCACGATTTGCAGGGATTTATTGATTTGGTAGCCGGCAGAATGACAGATGCGGCAGGCAACACGCTGACGCCGGGTCTTATGGATTTCCTTTACTTTGGTGTTAAAGCGGGTATTTATCCTCCGCTTATCTTCCTTGGTATCGGTGCTATGACCGACTTCAGCTCACTTATTGCAAACCCGTCATCATTTATTCTCGGTGCTGCTGCACAGCTCGGTATTTTCGTTGCTTATGTTATCGCCATTGTTTTGGGCTTCGACCCTCAGCAGGCAGGCTCAATCGCTATCATCGGCGGTGCAGACGGACCTACGGCTATTTTCGTAACATCAAAGCTTGCTCCGGCAATGCTTGGTACAATCGCCGTGGCGGCATACAGCTATATGGCACTTGTACCGGTTATTCAACCGCCTATTATGAAGGCACTCACAACCAAAAAAGAGCGTAGCGTTGTTATGGGCACACTCCGTCCGGTTTCAAAGCTTGAAAAGATTTTGTTCCCGATTATGGTAACGGTTATCGTTTCGCTTCTTCTTCCGGATGCCGCAGTTCTTGTAGGTATGCTTATGCTCGGTAACCTTCTTAAAGAGAGCGGACAGACAGAGCGTATCGCAAAGGCGGCTCAAAACGAACTTATGAATATCGTAACAATTCTTTTGGGTCTTTCGGTAGGTGCAACAACATCTGCTCAGTCATTCCTCAACCTCAACACTTTGAAGATTGTACTTCTCGGTCTTATCGCATTTGCATTCGGTACAGCCGGCGGTGTACTCTTCGGTAAGTTGATGTATGTTATCACCAAGGGCAAGATTAATCCGCTTATCGGTTCGGCAGGTGTATCTGCGGTTCCTATGGCGGCTCGTGTATCACAAAAGGTTGGTCAGGCAGAAAATCCTTCAAACTTCCTTCTTATGCACGCTATGGGTCCAAATGTATCGGGCGTTATCGGTTCAGCCGTTGCCGCAGGTATTTTGCTTACCCTTCTCGGTTAAATTAAACACAATATAACGATTATAAATAGAGGTGGTGCATATGTTCCACCTCTGTTTTTAACAGTAAAAGGATATTTATTATGAACAAAGACGCAGTAAAGCCAAATCGTGAGCAACAGCAGGTTATCGACACTGTTGACGGACCTGTGCTTGTTGTTGCAGGTGCCGGTACGGGCAAAACCGCAACTGTTGTAAAGCGAATTGAACATATCATCAAAGACGGCTATGCCCGTCCGTGGCAGGTACTTGCCATCACCTTTACCAACAAGGCGGCAGGCGAACTTAAAGAAAGACTTGAAAACACTATCGGACCTGAGGCAAACGACATTTGGGCGCAGACTTTCCACAGTATGTGCAGTCGTATGCTTCGCCGCTTCGGTGACAGGCTCGGTTATACTCAGCACTTTACAATTTACGACACCGACGACCAAAAGCGTGTTATGAAGCGTGTGCAGAAAAATCTCGGAATTGATGACAAGTTCCTCAATCACCGTGCGATTTTGACGGAGATAAGCCGTGCAAAAGACAGCCTTATTGACCCGAGAGAATACAAGCACACCAATCAAAACGATTTCAGAAAATCCAAAATTGCCGAATGTTACCGTGATTATCAACAGGAACTTTTGCGTTCGGACGCAATGGATTTTGACGATATGATTTTCAACACGGTTCGACTTCTCAAGGAAAATCCCGATGTTTTGGAAACTTATCAGCACCAATTTAAGTACATAATTGTTGACGAGTATCAGGACACTTCCTATGCACAGTATGTGCTTACTTATCTTCTCGCAGGCGAATATCACAATATTTGCGTTGTAGGTGACGACGACCAAAGCATTTACCGCTTCAGAGGCGCTACAATCGAGAATATTATGCGTTTTAAGGAAAGATACGAGGACGAGGGCGTAAAGGTTATTCAGCTTCAACTTGCCGAAAATTATCGCTCAAAGCAGAATATTCTTGACGCCGCAAATGCTGTTATTGCCAACAACAAGACAAGACTTGCCGATAAGCGACTTCGCTCATATGCAGGCAAAGACGGCGACAAAATTGTGCTTTATACCGCAAATAACGAGCTTGACGAGGCACAGTTCATTATTGACCAAATCAACGAAAATGTTAAAAACGGAATGAGTTACAAGGACCATGCGGTGCTTTACCGTATGAATGCACAGAGCCGAAATATAGAAATTATGATGGCAAAATCGGGTATTTCTTATCGAATTATCGGCGGCAACCGTTTCTTTGACCGCAAGGAAATCAAGGACATTGTGTCGTATTTTGCACTCATCAACAACACAGCCGACAATGTTCGGCTTCAGCGTATTATCAACACTCCAAAGCGTGGCATCGGCGACACTATGTTCAATTATATTTTGGAAATTGCCGCCGCAAACAAGATGACGGCTTTTGAGGTGTGCGAGCAGGCGGACGAGTTTGCAAAGACACAGAGAAGTGCAAACAAGCTCAAGGCGTTTTGCAATATGATTAACGGCTTCCGTGAGGATTTAGAGGACGGAATGAGCGTTAATGATTTGCTTCAGGAAATTTTGGAGCAGACCGAGTATTTTGCATATCTTGAGGAGGACGACCCTACAAAAGCAGACGACAGAAAAGCCAATGTTCAGGAACTTTCGTCAATGTTCGTCAAGTATCAGGAAGAGGACGAAAACTTTACACTTCAAACCTTCCTTGAGGATGTTGCCCTTGTGTCGGATATTGATTCGTACAATGAGGATGAGGACAGCGTTGTGCTTATGACTTTGCACTCGGCAAAGGGCTTGGAATTCCCGGTTGTGTTCATTCCGGGTATGGAGGAAGGTATCTTCCCCGGCAACCAAAGTATGTACAGCGATGAGGACCTTGAAGAGGAGCGCCGTCTTGCTTATGTCGGCATTACCCGTGCGAGAGAGAAGCTTTACCTTGTATCTGCCCGTCAGCGTATGCTTTACGGCACAACAAACAGAAATATGCTTTCTCGTTTTGTAGGCGAAATCCCTGCCGATATTTGCGAGGATAAGACGGTAAGAATGCAATCGACCTTCGGCACCTCAGCAGGCGGTTACGGCGACCATTTCGGCTCACCGGCAAAGCCGCACAAGTACAGCAGGTCAACTCCTATCGGCGATGCAAGACGCAGTTCTACGGCGGCTCACGCATTCGGTCAGGTAGGCGGTGCAAAGCCACAGGCAAGCGGTGTTTCTTATGCGGTGGGTGATACGGTTCGCCATGCTTCATTCGGCACAGGTGTTGTAATTTCTGCAAAGCCTATGGGCAATGATATTCTTATGGAAATTGCGTTTGATAAGGCAGGCACCAAAAAACTTATGGCAAACTATGCAAAGTTGCAAAAATTATAATTGACTTTTGCAGGATGATATATAATTCCCGTTTGACGAATTATGTCGAACGGGTTTTTCTTATTAATGTATATAATTTATATATTATAATATATAGAGCGAAAAGTCGGGCACAAAACAGGATGAAAAAAACGAAAAAGTTTGTGAAATAATTATCAATAAAATATTTTGCGAAATTCTATATATAGACATAAAAAATATATTTTTGGCAAAACTACACTATATGTTGAGTTTGTCAAATTTTACCAATGCAAAATTGTTACAAAATCGTAAGGCTTTGTAAGAAGTTCGTCACCTTTCCCAAATATTTGATTTAGTATGATAAAGCGTAAAAGTTTAGAACCACAAGATATGGACATTTTAAAAGTTACAATAATATTACGATTGTAACCATTTGTTGATGTTGCACAAAAATGAATATAGTTTCAACTTGACTTGTTGGTAAAAACCGCTATAATAGCAAGCGTTCGTGACAAAATGATATTAGGCAGTTCGGAAATATAATCCACAAATGCCAAATTCACTTGTTAAGAAAGTAAGGAGATTAAGATGACTAACCAATCATTTGCAGGTAAGCGTTCTTTCAGAACAATCCTGACAATAGTAATTGCGCTTGTGCTTCTTGTCACAATGTTTGCCGGTACGGCTTTTGCCAAAACATCGGATGAATACACTGTTAACATTGTTGACGGCTCAGGAAGTGTTGCCGTTACTACAAACGAGACGGAACCTATCGAGATTCTCAAATCCGCAGGTATTATTTTATCGGCAGGCGATAAGCTTGACATAACCGCTTTTAAAGAATCGGAGGGCGGCAGTATAACGGTAAACAGACTTAACACCATTTATGTTGAGTTTGACGGAAACATTACCGCATATCAGGTTTATTCGCACACAGTAGGCGACGCATTTGCAAGCCTTGGCATCAGCGTAAACAACAACGACCAAATTAATTACAGCCTTAATACAGAGATTACTGACGGTATGGTGATTAAAATTACATCTGCTCAGTATGTAACACTTAAGGTTGACGGAAACGAAACAAAGTACGCTTTAACAAGCGGAACCGTTGCAGACCTTCTTAAAACCGCAGGCGTAACCCTCGGTAAGGATGACTACACAGAACCTTCTGTTGACACAGAACTTAAAAAGGACCTTGTAGTTAAGGTTAAAAGAGTTGAATACAAAACAGAGGAAAAGACAGAAACCGTTAAGTATTCAACAGTTGAAACAAAGGATAACACTCTTGAAAAGGGCGAAACAAAGGTGCTCACAAAGGGTGAAAACGGCAAGGCAGAGGTAACATATCAGGTTAAGTATGTTAACGGAAAGAAAAAGGACTCTGCCGAAGTATCACGAACCGTAATTAAACAGGCAACTCAAAAAGAAGTTGTTGTAGGAACAAAAAAACCTAAAAAAGAAAATAAAGATTCAACAAGTGATGTTAAGCCAAATGGCGTAAAGTCTAAAAACGGCTACAAATTGGGTCAGGTAATAAAGGGCAGATACAGCCACTATTGTGCATGTGCAACATGCAACGGCAACTCAAGAGGAATTACATCGTCCGGTAAGAAAATCAAAAACGGTATGGATAATCCTTATTATGTTGCATGCAACTGGTTGCCACTCGGTACGGTTATCAATGTTGACGGTGTAAATTATACTGTAGTTGACCGTGGCGGTAACGGATTGTCACGACAGGGCAGAATCGATATATTTACTCCGGGCGGTCATAGCGAATGTTACAGACTCGGCGTAGGCTCATGCTCTATTGAAATTGTGCGTCTTGGTTGGTAATTTAACGGCAATCGGGATTTTGCAAAAAAATATCGGATGTTATGGTGAAAGTCCGGCCTTGCATGGTAAAAAATTGACATTTAAAAAAATTGAAAAAATATTAAGCAATTAAATGCTAATTTGAACTTGAATTCCGTATACCCTCGGTGTACGGAGTTTTTTTGTTTTTGGGTTGTTAATTTGCTGATTTTTTTGTTGAAAAATGTCGAATTATGTGCTAACATAATGCAATAAGTAAATCATAAGTTTTCACAAGGAGGCAAAGACAATGGATAAAAGAATTGTGAGAACAAGACGGGCAATTTTAGTATCTGTTTTGGAACAAACAAAGGATAAGGATTTAAACGAGGTTCGAGTTGTTAAGGTGTGCAATGACGCCGGTATTAATAAGAGCACATTTTATCTTCATTATAAAAGCATTGACGATTGCGTAAAGGCTATTTTAGAAAATTTGGTGCTTTCTGTTGCGAATTTTGCGGCAACGGTTAACTGTCAACAGGCTCATATCAATCCAAGCACGGTTGTAAATGATATTATTAATCAAGTTGTAACAAATTATGATGTTATTGAAAAGTACAAAGACAGCAGGCTTGCGATTCCTGTAACCGAAAAGCTTCAAAAAACAGCAATAGAAACAATTTGTACAAACAACAATATTCAGCCGGGTACTGTTGACTATGCAAGGGTTTCGCTTGTTGTTTATGCGGTAACGGGTGTTGTGCTCAATGCCGATGTAAAGAATGATAAGGACATTCTTTTTACAGCTCTTTCGGATTTGATAAGAAAAAATTAAAGTTTATAATAATCACCTGTTTTGTCGGAAAAATAAAACAGGTGATTTTTTTATGTTTTACACTTTTCGTGACGAGGCAGAAAATATAACACTTGAGGAAGCAAAGGCTTGCGATTTTTCTCTTGGATATATAGGAATATCCGAGTATGATGAAGTCGGCAGGCTTTTTGATTTGCCGAAAAATCGAGTGGAAACTTTGGGGTATTGCAAATACGGCGAATGTGTTTGCGTGTGTCTTGACAAAATCAAAATATTTATTCGCCACAGTTTTGTTATTATTGTGTGCGACAATCCAAAGGAAAAACTCCCGATTTTTCAGAATGTTCTTTCAAAACTTGACAGCACAGATGCAGGCAGAGGAAAAATAGTTTATACATTTTGTGATGAATTGCTTACGGAGGAGGCGGGTATTCACGCTGAATTTCAAAAAACGCTTGCAAAACTTGAAAAGCAAATACTTGACGGTAAGCAGAGTGAAAATCTAAACCGTATTTTGTATTGTGAAAAGCAAAAGTGTATTTCAAAAAACAATTATTATTCAAAGGTGCAAAATATCATTGAAGAACTCAAAGATAACGATTTTGAACTTTTTGATGAAGCCGAACTCAAATATTTTGATAATCTGTCGGATAAGATTGCAAGGCTTCGTGACGATGTCAGGATGATTATAGACAGCACCGTACATCTTCGGGATGCTTATCAGTCGGCAATAGATTTGAAACTCAACAACACAATGAAGCTGTTTACCGTAGTTACGGTCATATTTGCACCGCTCGGATTTATTACCGGCTGGTTCGGTATGAATTTTAAAAATATGCCGCTTGTCTCTTCACCTTACGGCGTGGCGGTTGCAGGGATTGTTTCGGTAGCCGTAACAGTCGGAATGATTGTGTGGCTGAAGCTGAAAAGGTGATATTCGGCGTTCTCTCGGCATAAAATTTTACGGTGATTTTATGAAGAAAAAAGAGAAACTTAACGATACGGTTGTGGGCTATTGTGAGTGTCCGCACATTCATCTTGTCGGCTCGTCGCAGTGTGTTGTTGACGGTTTGAAAGGGATTGTTGAATACAGCCGTGACAAAATAAAAATCAATCTCGGAAAGTATTGCCTTGAAGTTGTCGGCTCAAATCTTTGTATAAACGAATTTTCGCCTGAGGGTGCGGTAATCGAGGGCGATATTTTATCCGTGGAGTACAGCAGTGATTAATCGGCTTGTTCATTGGCTAACGGGATATGTTGAGTTCTCTTTTTCGGGCGGTTTTGCAAGTGATTTTTTGGACGAATGTTATCGCTTGCACCTTAATATTTATGACATAAGATATGAGGATGTGCTCGTTGCCCGTTGCCCGATTGCGGCATATAAGCATTTGCATAAAATCGCTCACCGTCACGGCGGAAAAATCAAGATACACAAAAAATACGGTTTGCCGTTTTGTTTTTCAAAAATCCTTGTTCGTCCCGGTTTGGCGGTCGGTTGCGTGCTGTTTGTTGCACTTTTTTGCTTTTTGTCGGGCTTTGTGTGGAATATTGAATATATCGGCAACAAAACTATTGAGGACAGCAGAATAGAAACATTTTTGGATAAGCAGGATTTTCGCATCGGCACTTATTGGAATGTTAAGGAAAAGCAGAAAATTGAGGATTTGATGCTTGCGTCGTTTGATGAAATTGCGTGGGTGCATATCAATCGTGTGGGCACAACCGCCCGTGTGGAAATTCAGGAGGCAACGCCAAAGCCCGATATTGAAAGCAAAACATATACAAACCTTACGGCAACAAAAGACGGCGTAATTGTGTTTGCTATGGTGCGTGACGGGTGGCAGCAGGCTTTTGTCGGCGACAGCGTTACAAAGGGCACGGTTCTTGTGTCGGGTGTTAATACACCCGAAAAGAAAAAAGAAAACTTTTTTGCCCATGCAAGCGGAGATTTTATTGCAAGGGTAAACGAAAAGTTCGCTTTAACCGTCAGCCGTGAGCAATGCAGAAAAGAATACACCGCTGAAAAGGAGTACAGGGCAATATCGTTTTTCGGCATGTATATTCCGCTTTATATCGGCAAAATTCCCAAAGAGAATACCGAAATCGAACGGCATAATATTTATTTAACGATTAACAAAAAGCCTATTCCGATAGGTATGGTCAAAACCTATGTCAAGGCTTACAATATTTACACCGTTACGCTGTCGGATAAGGAATTGTTAAAGCTTACAGACAGTTTGATTGAGCAAAAGCTTAGTGTAAATTACGGCAAAAATAATGTTATTTCAAAGGATATAAAGGTCGCTTTGAATTCAAATTCGGCGGTCGCAAGCGGCAGAGTTGAGGTTTTGGAGAATATAGGAGAAGAAGTACGCTTAATTTCAAAAAAGCCGAATCAAAGTAAAAAAACCGTCAATTAGCGGTTGAATATGCTTTTATGTTGTGCTAAAATTAAAGAGAATTAAAACAACGGAGGAATAGCGTATGCAAATGACATTTCGCTGGTTTGGTAAGGAGAAAGATACTGTTTCTCTTGAACAAATCAAGCAAATACCAAATGTAGTCGGCGTTGTGCCTGCACTTCACGATTTGCCTGCCGGCGAAGCGTGGACTATGGACAGGGTTCAGGCAATGTATGATGAAATCACCGCTGCCGGGCTTACTATGGAGTGCATAGAAAGTGTAAATGTGCACGAAGATATTAAAATCGGTCTGCCGACAAGAGAAAAGTATATCGAAAATTACAAGGAATCTATTCGCAATCTTTCAAAGGTTGGCGTAAAGGTAATCTGCTACAACTTTATGCCTGTTTTTGACTGGACGAGAACAGACCTTTATATGCCTTTGCCTGACGGCTCAACCTGCCTTTGCTACGACGGCAAGCAGGTAGAGGGCAAGTCACCCGAGGATATGTTCAGAGAGATTGACGACAACTCAAACGGTTATGCAATGCCGGGCTGGGAAACCGAGCGTATGGGCGAAATCAAAGAACTTTTTGAAAAATACAAGGATGTCACTGCGGACGATTTGTGGGCAAACCTCAAGTATTTTCTTGAAGCGATTATGCCTATCTGCGAGGAATGTGATGTCAAAATGGCAATACATCCGGATGACCCGCCGTGGAGCATTTTCGGCCTTCCGAGAATTATCACAGACAAGGCTGCTGTTGAAAAGTTGCTTGCAATGGTGCCGTCAAAGTACAACGGCTTAACTCTTTGCACAGGCTCACTCGGCGCAAGCCCGAACAATGATATGGTTGAAATTATCAAGGCGGCAGGCGACAGAATTTATTTTGCTCATCTTCGTAATGTTCAAATCAACAATCAATGGTTCAACGAAACCGCACACGAAAGCAATGCCGGTTCGCTTGATATGTACGAGATTGTAAAGGCTTTGCAGGAGGTCGGCTTTGACGGATATATCCGTCCTGACCACGGCAGAATGATTTGGGGCGAAGTTGCCCGTCCGGGTTACGGACTTTATGACAGAGCACTCGGTGCATGCTATCTCAACGGTCTTTGGGAAGCTGTGGAGAAGTCGAGAAAATAAACATCAATTCAAATACAGAGGACAATAAAATGACACATGAAAATTTAAAAGGCAGAGTTGCGGTTGTAACAGGCGGCGGCGGAGTTCTTTGCGGACAGTTTGCAAAGACTTTGGCAAAGCAGGGCTGTAAGGTTGCCATTCTTGATTTAAACGAAGAGGCAGCACAAAAGTGCGCCGATGAAATCACCGCAGACGGCGGCGTTGCCATTGCCGTAGGCTGTAATGTACTCAATCAGGAGTCAATGCAAGCCGCAAGAAAAACGATTAACGAAAAGCTCGGTACCTGCGATATTCTTCTCAACGGTGCCGGCGGCAACAATCCAAAGGGCACAACAACAAAGGACACTTTGGAGCAAATCGACCTTGTTCAAAAGGACGAGAATGTAAAAACTTTCTTTGACCTTGATGCAGACGGAATTTCGTTTGTATTCAATCTCAATTTCCTCGGCACGCTTATTCCTACTCAGGCTTTTGCAAGAGATATGGTGGAAAAAGAGCACGCTTGCATCGTTATGATAACTTCGATGAATGCGTTCAGACCTCTCACCCGTATTCCTGCATATTCTGCGGCTAAAGCTGCTGTAAAGAATTTCACTGAATGGATGGCTGTTCACTTTGCCCCTATGGGTATCAGAGTAAACGCAATCGCTCCGGGCTTCTTCTCAACAAAGCAAAATGCCGCTCTTCTTTGGAATGAGGACGGCACTCCTACCGCCCGTACAGGCAAAATTCTTGCCGCAACTCCTATGGACCGCTTCGGCGAGCCTGAAGAACTTGACGGAACACTCCTCTTCCTTTGCGATGAGGCGTACAGCGGATTTATCACAGGTGTAAATATACCCGTTGACGGCGGTTTCAACGCATATTCAGGCGTTTAAAAACGGTCAAATTCGGATTTTTGCAAAAAGCAAATGATGACATTCACAATTCGGCATATGAAATAATTTGCCAAAACGAAAAGGTTGGGAAATCCCAACCTTTTTGTTTTGCAATAATGTTTTATTTATAAAGAGCGCCGTATGTTTTGCAAGCTTCGTAATCTGCTGACTGAACATCATCTGTGCCGAATGCTGCCCAGCATTGCGGACGGAAAATTCTGTCGTCCGAAACATTGTGCATATTTACAGGAATGCGAAGCATTGAAGCAAGCGTGATGAGCTTGTCGCCGACATGACCGTAGATTGTTACGCCGTGGTTAGCGCCCCAATTTGCCATAACGCTGTAAACATCCTTGAATGCGCCCTTGCCTGTGAGGGTCGGAGCAAACCAAGTTGTAGGCCAAGTCTTGTCTGTACGCTGATCGATAGTGTTGTGGATTTGGTCAGGGAGGTCAACCGTGTAACCTTCTGCAAGCTGAAGAACAGGACCGATACCGTCAACAATGTTGATACGGAGCATTGTTACAGGCATTTCTGCCTTGCAACGGAAGTGTGATGAAAATCCGCCGCCACGGAAGTATTCATAGTTTGCTCTGCACCAATCTGTTGCATCAATGCAAGCCTTGATGTCGTCCTCTGTCATCTTCCAGAACGGTTTCATGCAGCCTTCGCCGTTTTCGTTCTTTGAAGCACCGCAACCGTCAAGAGCAGTTGCACCCGAGTTGATGAGGTGAATAAAGCCGTCTTTTGCAACACCGTCAGGACGCATACCTGTTACACGCTCGCAAGCGTCAGGGCTCCAATATGTACGAACATCGTGGAAGCAAGGAGCCGTGTCTGAAACAAGAGTGCCGAGAATCATTGAAGCACCGTTGAGTGTGTCGTTTTCTGTTGCGAAAGGAGTAGGCATCTTCTTGCCGTTCCAGTCGAATGTTGAAGCCATAATAGCCTCTGTGAAGTCTGCGTTCGGAAGCCAGTCTGTCCAATTTCTCTGTCCTTGGAAACCGCCTGCAACAGCGTTTTTGCCGAGTGCTTCCTCATGCCAGCCCATTTCGTCAAGTTTCTTGTTGCCGAAAAGAATGTCACGAACGATAAGTGTCATTTTTGTGATGAACTCCCAATCCTTGTCAGGAGAAACAACCTTTGACTTTCTGATAATTTCAGGGAAGTCCTTGCCTGCGTTTACATCAAAACCTTCCTTGCAGTTGGCCTTTACCCAAGCGATAGCCTTGTCGTATTCGTCGTGGTCGTAGATTTCAAGTGTGATTCTGCGTACGATTTCTGTCATATCAACCCACTCAGGACGGATGCCGAGATACTTCTGGAAGAAATCAGCATCACAATATGAGCCTGCGATACCCATTGCGATACCGCCGAGGTTTACATATGACTTGTTCTTCATCCAGCCAACAGATACGGCACATTTTGCAAAACGCAAAATCTTTTCCGCAACATCGGCAGGGATTGACTTGTCGTCCATATCCTGAACATCGTGGCCGTAGATTGAGAATGCAGGCATACCCTTTTGTGCATAAGCAGCCATAACAGCGGCAAGATAAACCGCACCCGGTCTTTCTGTGCCGTTGAAGCCCCAAACAGCCTTGATTGTTTTTGGATTGTTGTCATATGTTTCCATACCGTAGCACCAGCAAGGAGTTACGGAAAGAGTTGCAACAACATTTTCTGTTGAAAACTGTTCCTCGCAAGCAGCAGCTTCTGCACCGCCGCCGATAGTTGTGTTTGAAATAACGCACTGAACAGGTGTGCCGTCAGGATAGCAAAGATTTTCTTCAATGAGTTTTGCGGCAGAAGTTGCCATACCCATTGTTTGCTCTTCAAGGCTTTCACGCACGCCGCCCCATCTGCCGTCGATTACAGGACGGATACCGATTTTAGGATAATTCATAAAAATTTACTCCTTTACAAATTTATTTTATAGCGTTTAAAAATTTTTCGTAAGCCTCCTCAAAACTTTGAGGATTGATTGGTTTGTACTCTTTTAGATTTTCCTGTGATTTTATAATTGCTCTGCCGGCGTTGACATCTTCAATATCGCCGAGTGCGATGAGCTGAAGAATGATGTTGCCGAGAGCAGTCGCCTCTGTCGGACCTGCAACAACAGGCAAATTGAGGCTGTCGGCTGTCATCTGACAAAGGAAGCTGTCCTTTGTGCCGCCGCCGAGAAGATGAAGCACATCAAAGCGTTTGCCCGTGTTTTCTTCAATCTGTTTGATTGCAAAACGGTACTTCATTGCAAGGCTCTCGTAGATACATCTAACCAACGCACCGTCCGATTGAGGCTCGCCCTGACCCGTCTTTTTGCAATAATCACGGATTTTTTTAGGCATATCCTTTGGAGAAGCAAAAATGTCTTCGTCAGGGTCAATGAAGAATTCAAACGGTTTTTCATTCCTTGCAAGCTGTTCCATATCGTTATAGGAATAGTTCTTGCCATCTTCTCTGAAATTGCGTCTGATTTCCTGAATCAGCCACAAACCGCTGATATTCTTTAGGTAATTGATTTTGCCGTTTGCACCGAGTTCGTTTGAAAGTTCGTCCTCCATACTCTTTTGAGTGAGAATCGGCTCGTCACATTCACAGCCGATGAGCGACCAAGTTCCGCAAGAGAGAAACGCCGCTTCTTCGCCGTCAACGCTCGGCATTGCACAAACAGCACACTGTGTGTCGTGGCCCGCAACCTTGATGACCTTTATGCCGTTGTATTCTCCTGCAACGGTTGCACTTTCAACGATAGGCGGAAGCATATTTTCATTCTTGCCGGTGAGTGCAAAAACATCCTTTTGCCACTCTGCATTTTTCAAATTAAGCATTTGAGATGTTGAGGCGATTGTTTGCTCCGCTGTTTTTGCTCCGCAAAGTGCATAGGCAAAGAGGTCGGGCATAAACAGGAACATATCGGCGCTGTCGTTTTCCTCTGTCAAAAGCTGAAAGAGGGTGTTAATCGGCATAATTTGATTGCCTGTTTTTTTGTACAAATCCGTTTGAGAAATGCTCTCAAATATTTTTTGCGGTGCGTCCTTTGTTCTGCCGTCACGGTAGCAAATCGGCAAATCGGCAATTTTTCCGTCGGCGTTTACAAGTCCGTAATCAACGCCCCAAGTGTCAAAAGCAAGAGAGTCCGCATTGTCGGCAAGTTCTATCGCCTTTTTTACTTCACCGAGCAGATACGGAAAATCCCAGCGGAGATGCCCGTCTTTTTCGGTGAGAACATTGTCAAAACGGTGAACCTCGTTGTACTCGATTTTGCCGTTTTTGTATTCGGCAAGGATTGCCCTGCCCGTTGACGCACCGAAGTCGAATGCTAATACTCGGCTCATACTGTTACTACTCCTTTTTTGAGCAAAACATTTGCGTAAATTGCGGTTTCGCCTGTTGCGATGATGAGATAAGCATTCTTTGCTCTTTCATAAAAAGCAAAACGCTCTGTCATTTCAATATCGTGATGGTCAGGCTCGTACTTGTTGAAAAGCTTGTCGTACTCTGCCCAAATTGCAGGAGTCGGCGTATTGTCACCCTTAACAACTTCCATAAGCGCAACAGGCTTTTCGGTGTATGTATCAAGCGGAATGAGTGACAAAACAGCGTCCAAAACATCGGTTGTTGAATGTCCGTCAGCACGAACAACGATTGCGTTTTTGCCAACGCTTTCGCAAGGGAAATTGCCGTCTGCAATTACAAGTTCGTCACCGTGTCCCATCTCGCAAAGAGCCTTGAGGAGTTCGGGTGAAACGATAGGATTGATACCTTTGAGCATAATCAGTCCTCCTTTTTGTGGAGCATTTCGTCCTCAGGATTGAATACCTTATAGCCCGGATGACGACCTGTGATTCTGTAATAGCTTCTGAGGTCGATGAGCTTTTGGATGTTTTTTTGGTCAATGTCGTGGCTTCCGCCGAGGATAACGGCATTGATTGTGATTTTTGCCCAAAGTTCAAGGCTTTCCATTCTGTAAAAAGCTGTGATGACATCACTGCCTACTGCAAGAGCGCCGTGGTTTTCAAGAAGCATAACATCGTGCTCTTCAAGATATGGCTCGATTGCATCGGGAACTTCCGTTGTTGACGGAGTGCCGTACGGTGTGAGAGGAACTGCACCGATTGCCGCTACATCCTCAATCATATTGTACATATCCATTGCCTTGTGAGCCACTGCAAAGCCTGTTGCTCCCGGTGGGTGCGCGTGGATTACGCTTGTTACATCTGGTCTTTTGTCGTAGCAACGAAGGTGCATTTTGATTTCGCTTGACGGACGAAGTCCCTCAGCCGCTTCAAGAACATTACCCTCTCTGTCGATTCTGATGAGTTTGTCAGGAGTGATGAACGACTTGCTCATACCTGTCGGTGTTGCAAGGATTGTGCCGTCCTCAAGCAATGCACTTACATTGCCGTCATTGGCAGCAACCCAACCGAGTTGCCACATTTTATGGCACACATCACAGATTTGCTCTTTGATTGTTTCAATATCCATAGTTAAATATTCCTTTCAATAATACTATATTTTTATTATATAGTTGATTTTTATATAAAACAAGGTGTATAATGATAAGTAGTAGGACAATATTGACATTTTAGGTGAAATTATGCGATATTTAGGCTATCAGGAAAATCAGGTGCGCGGCACATTTGGATTTCCTATACAATTATATTATGTAGACATCAATCATCCGCAATACGAAATGCCGTTTCACTGGCATATGGAATGCGAGCTTATCCTTGTGCTTGACGGCAAACTTCATCTGACAATCAACGGCACGGCATACACTTTGCAAAAAGGGCAGAGTGCGTTCATCCCCGGTGAGTTTATCCACGGCGGAACGCCCCAAAACTGCATATACGAATGTGTTGTTTTTGATATTGAGCGGTTTTTATCGCAATCGTCTCAGTGCCTTGAAAAATATAATTCGTCGCTTGACAACGGCAGCGTGGGTGAAATGATATTTGACGGCACATCAAAGTGCGGACAAATCGTTGACGAACTGTTTGTTAATATGGAAAAGGAAGGCTCAACTTATACTTTTACAACAACAGGACTTTTGTGGCAGTTCATCGGCGAAGTGCTTGAGCAAAAATCTCCCTGCCGAACGGATGATTTTGACACGGTTTACCGCAAAAACAAGCAGATAAAACGAGTGCTGACAAAAATCAGAAACGACTATTCAAAGCCGCTCACCCTTGATGATTTGGCAAGAGAGGCTCACCTCAATTCGCAGTATTTTTGCCGAGCGTTCAAGGAACTTACGGGCAAATCACCGATTGATTACCTCAACTATTACCGCATTGAATGTGCGGCGGAGCAGTTGCGACTGCCCGATTTGTCAATAACGGAAATTGCGTTGTCGTGTGGTTTCAACGATTTAAGCTACTTTAACCGAATGTTCAAACGCAGAAAAAATATGACACCGTCACAATACCGAAACAAAATAATGTAGGGGCGAACTGTGTTCGCCTAAAAAAAAGGAGATGTTTTTATGAAAAAATTATTATGCGTACTTATGGCAACGGCAATGATTTTCACTGCCTTTTCGGCTTGCTCAAAACCGACCGAAAGCGACAAGCCGACCACCGAAGCACCAACCACTGCCAAAGCCACCACGGGTTTCAACACCGACACCGAGGGACTTATGACGCCCGATGAGGTTATGAATGACGCATCAACCGTTGATTTGAATCACTATATGGAAGTTGAGGGGCTGAAAAAAGTTGAGGAAAAAGATGACGAATCAGCCACAGGAACAATCGATTATTACGACAGAAACGGCAACATTGTATACAAAAAGTATATCGGATACGGCGAAGAGTCTCTTGATTATTACATCAAGTCGAATTCCGGCAAGAGTTTAACCGTTAAATATATTTTGGAAGACGGCAAAACAATCGGTGTAAATGCCGAGTGCGAGGACTACACAATCTCTTTCAACAAGCTTGACGGCAGTGCAAAATACGGTGCAAACGACATATACATCACTTCGCAAAAGAAGTATGACAATGATTTTCCGAAAATTGCGGACTACCAATATGACGGCGAAAAATTCAATCTTGTAGGCAACACATTTTACGGCAAAGACGGTTATTGCAGATATTCGTGCACCGATGGCGACAACGACAAAAAAGTTGAGGATGAACTTATACTTTTTGAAAAAATCGACACCCCGCAGGTCAACAATGATTTGGCAGAAATGGCAAACGACCACAGGGTTTTGAGCGTTGAGTTCATTGAGGGTCAGCACACAATCAAATACACAGAGGATAAAAACGGCAAAAAATCGTGGTTTATCGACGGCGAAATATACTTTGTGTTTAACAGCAAAAAAGGTGCAGAGCAATTTGCAAGCAAATACGGCTTGACTGCAAAGAATTCGGAATACAACGACAGATACTACACCTGCACCCTCACCGCTTCAATTCCGATTGATGAGGACTACACCGACTTTTACAGCTTTTCATCGCAGGATTTCAACGACTGCATTTTCGGCAGACTTCACCTTTCAAACAACGGCACAGTCCTCAACATCACCGAAAACGACACAAACCTTGTGTTTTATTAATACGGTTAACGGCAGTATTTTACGCTGAAAATCATCCACACGGTTTATTAAAGTAGAAAGTTAAGCATATGAATATTGAAATCGGAAAAGGATTGCCAAATATTATGTTTGGAATGACGGAAAACGAAGTAATTGCAACACTCGGCAAACCTGATAGAATTCTCACATGCAGAGAAGACGGTAAAGAGTTTTTATATAATTCTCTAAAGTTAAAACTGTTTTTCGGTTTTGAAGAGGGCAATCGGCTTTATTCTATCGAAGTTTTCAAAAAAGAAGTTACTTTTTTGTCAACCGAAGTTATCGGAATGTCGCTTGATAAACTATTGTCGTTTATGAAAGATAACGGATATAAAAAATACAAAATCAATGATTTTGAAGATTTTGATACAATTTTCTTTGACGAATGCGACACTTCATTTACTGTAAAATTCAACGAAGTTATATCGTTTGAATTTTCACCGTTATTTATTAATGATGAAATTATTTGGCCTAAATAAACAGCTTAATCCTTATGCAACGCACAGAAAGGAGAAAACATAAAAATGAATGTTGAAATCGGAAAAGGATTGTCAAATATTACATTCGGTATGACAGAAAACGAAGTAATTGCAACACTCGGTATGCCTGATAGGGTTATTGCAGGCATTGATGACAACAAAGAGTTCTTATATAATTCATTAAAACTAAAATTGATTTTCGATTTTGAAGAAGGCAATCGGCTTTATTCTATTGAAGTTTTCAAAAAGGAAGTCACTTTTCTGTCAACCGAAGTTATCGGAATGTCGTTTGACGAATTGCTGTCTTTTATGAAAAAGAACGGATATGAAAACTACGAAGTCGATAGTTACGATTATTTTGATACGGTTTACTTTAATGACTGCAACACTTATTTCACTTTGGAGTTCAACGAAGTAACATCCTTTGATTTCTCACCGTTGTTTAAAAATGGTGACGAGATTATTTGGCCCGAATGCAGATCGTAATTTGAATGATTTGATTAAAGGAGAAGATATGTTTTCGCTTTCAGAGGCTTTGATTGTTTCCGCAATTATTGCAGCAATATTTTATAGCATATTAATAATTGCAAAATTAATAAAGCATAAACACATAAATATTATCAGAGAAATATTTATATGTATTCTTGTTTTTGTCACTGCATTTATTATGTCAATGACAGTTATTCCAAAAATTGAAATTACTCCTGAAAACTCTATATCAATTTTAAAACCGTATAGCCACGGCAGTCGTGTAAATTTTATTCCGTTTTCTTTTGTAAAAGAAATAAAATACTATTTAGACAACGGAATGTATTACAGCATTTTATTTAATCTTATCGGAAACATCATTCCGTTTTCTGTATTTTCGTTTTTATGTGTTCTTTTATTTGAAAAACTCGAAAGTTTAAAAAACATATTAATGTTAGGTTTTGCCTTTTCGCTTATAATCGAATTGTTGCAAATTCCATTATACAGAGGAAGCGACATTGATGATTTGATTTTAAATATGGTCGGCTATGCTTTGGGTTATTTGTTTTATAAAATAGTTTTTAATAAACATCAACCGTTCATTAAAAAAATAAGACCTTAGGAAGCATCTGCTTTCTAAGGTCAAATGGTCGAGGTGACAAGATTCGAACTTGCGACCCCCACGTCCCGAACGTGGTGCTCTACCAAACTGAGCCACACCTCGATATTGATTTGTTACTTGTGTATTATAGCACATAAAATGAAAAAAACAATAGTTTTTTGAAAATTAATTTAATTCGGCTCCTCCTCGGTAAAACGAAGAGAAGCCGTTTTTGTTTGCGTGCTTTGCTTTATTCTTTGCTTTGTGCTTTTGCAAGTTCTTCGGCAAAGGTCATAATTTTGAAGTTGTTTGCATCTGCATCGATTTTGTCGGTGAGGATTTGCACGGTTTCAACAAGTGCCCAGATTTCAGCAACTACAAGACCGAGCCCTATGAAAAGTGAGCCGATGAGTGCAACGAGAAGCTGTGCGGTTGCTTTGCCGTTGTTTCCGAGATAAAAATTGTGGATGCCAAACGCACCGAGTGTTGCACCCAAAATGACTGCAACATACTTCTTCTTTGGCTTATAATTCTCCGGATAATCGGTTGACGGCTCCGGCTTTGCCATTACAGGATTGTAATACGGTGCTTGCTGATTAGGGTCGTAATAATTCTGCTGAGGAGCACCGTACATCGGCTGATTGAAGGCTTGCTCTTGATAAATATTTTGATATTCGCCTTGTTGAGGAGCAGGCTCGCTCGGCTGATAATATGTGTTTTCGGGCTGCGGTTGTTCGTTTTGCTGCTCAATTTCCTGAGTTTCAACAGGAGCCTCTGCTTCCGGCTGAACCTCGTTTTCAGGCTGCGCCTGTGCTGTTGTTTGAGCATCTTGTTCAACGGTTGTGCAGGTGCAAATTTCACCTTCAAGCAAATCTCTGCCGCAATTAGGACATTTCATAGTTATATCTCCCTTCAAATATCTTTATTGTCTATGGGTATATATTATGACAATTTTGCTTTAAAGTCAATTTTATTTAATTAACAAATCTTATATTTTTTGTAAACATCAAAAGGTTGTGACCGTAATTTGTCTTTTATGGTAATAAAAAAATATAAAAATGTAATTAATTAATATTGAATTACAAAAAGATTAGTTATATAATATTTTTGATTAAAATATAGGAGAACTGCTATGACAGAGTTTATGGGTAAGGACTTCTTGCTTGACACTGAGTGTGCAAAAAAGCTGTTCCACGATTTTGCGGAAAATATGCCTATTTGTGATTATCATTGTCACTTGAGCCCTAAAGAGATTTATGAAAACAAAGAGCCGTCCGATATTTCACAGCTTTGGCTGTCGGGCGACCACTACAAGTGGCGTGCTATGCGAAGTGCCGGTATTGATGAAAAGTATTGCACGGGTGACGCTTCGGGCGAAGAAAAGTTTGTTAAGTTTGGCGAAGCGTTGCAATATTGCATCGGCAATCCGCTTTATCACTGGGCACATATTGAGCTTCAAAGATATTTCGGAATTGACACACCGCTCAACGCAAAAACCGCAAGGGATATTTACAAAAGAGCCAACGAGGCAATCAAAAACGGCGATTTTCGTCCGCAAAGCCTTATTACAAACAGCAATGTAAAGGTTGTTTGCACAACGGATGACCCGATTGACGACCTCAAATATCACAAGCTTCTTAAAGAAGTTGACGGTTTTGACTGCAAAGTTTTGCCGACATTCAGACCCGAAAAAGCGTTGAACATCAACATTGACGGCTTTGCGGATTATATCAAGGAATTGGGCAAGGTGGCAGAAATTGAAATTTCATCATACAAGGATGTAATTGCCGCACTTCTTAAAAGATGCGATTATTTCAACGAAGTCGGTTGCAAAGTTTCCGACCATTCGTTTGAATATGTTCCGTTTGAAAAAGCAAGTGATGAAGAAATCGAAAAAGTGTTCCGTCAGGCTATGAACGGCGAAATTCCTACACAGGCTGACGGCGACAAATACAGAACCGCCGTGCTCCTTGCACTCGGCGAAAAGTATCACGAACTTGATTGGGCTATGGAAATCCATATCGGTGCAATTCGCAACAATTCCACGAGAATGTTCAATGCAATCGGTGCGGACACAGGATTTGACAGCGTAGGCGACTGCGAAATTGCATACACTCTTTCAAGATTTTTGGACGCACTTGATGTAAACAATGTGTTGCCTAAAACGATTTTGTTCAACCTTAACGACAAGGACAATACCGTGCTTGCAACAATGCTCGGCAACTTCCAGGGCACAGAGGCAGAGGGCAAAATTCAGTACGGCCCTGCGTGGTGGTTCCTTGACACAATGGATGGTATGACCGCACAGATGAAATCGCTCGGCAATCTTGGTGTGCTCGGCAAATTTATCGGTATGGAAACGGATTCACGCTCGTTCACTTCATACGGCAGGCACGAGTATTTCAGAAGAATTATGTGCCGCTTGCTTGGAAGATGGGTTGAGGACGGCTGGTACGCTTATGACGAGGATGTACTCAAGGAAATTGTTTGCGGCATTTCTTATAACAACGCTATAAAATATTTTGGATTTTAACATAACATTGAAAGGCTTAGGTGATTAATATGAACCTTAATTTAAGACCTAAAGAGGAGTGTATGTTTGACGAGATTTCTCTCGGCGAAATTATGCTCAGACTTGACCCGGGCGAAGGCAGAATAAAAACTGCACGCTCATTCAGAGCTTGGGAAGGCGGCGGCGAATACAATGTTGCCCGTGGACTTCGCAGATGCTTTGGTATGAAAACATCGGTTGTTACCGCATTTGCGGAAAACGAAATCGGCTATCTTATGGAAGATCTTATTCTTCAGGGCGGTGTTGACACATCTCTCATTAAGTGGGTACCTTATGACGGTATCGGCAGAACCGTAAGAAACGGCATTAACTTTACCGAAAGAGGCTTTGGCATCCGTGGTGCTGTCGGTGCTTCGGACAGAGGCAACACAGCCGCTTCACAGCTCAAGCCTGAGGATATTGATTGGGATTACATTTTTGGCACTCTCGGTGTTCGTTGGCTTCATACAGGCGGAATTTATGCCGCTTTGTCCGAAACAGCCGCTCAAACCGTAATTGCCGCTGTTAAAAAAGCAAAAGAATACGGCACAGTTGTTTCCTACGACCTTAACTACCGTCCGTCACTTTGGAAAGGAATCGGCGGTCAGGCAAAGGCTCAGGAAGTTAACAAGGAAATTGCAAAATATGTTGATGTTATGATAGGCAACGAGGAGGATTTCACCGCTTCTCTCGGCTTTGAGGTTGAGGGCAACGACGCTGACCTTAAAGAACTCAATATGGACGGCTACTACAAAATGATTGAAACCGTTACAAAGGCTTATCCAAATTTCAAGGTTATCGCAACAACACTCCGTACAGTAAAAACAGCAACCGTAAACGATTGGAAGGCTATTTGCTGGGCTGACGGCAAAATTTACAATTCTCTTGAGTATCCGGGACTTGAAATTCTTGACCGTGTAGGCGGCGGCGACAGCTTTGCTTCGGGTCTTATCTATGGCTTGATGACTTATGAGGACGCACAAAAGGCTGTTAACTACGGTGTTGTTCACGGTGCTCTTGCAATGACCACTCCGGGCGACACATCAATGGCTTCACTCAAAGAGGTTGAAGCTAAGGTTAACGGTGCAGGTGCCCGTGTTCAAAGATAAATTATAAGCAGTGGCGGATGTTATCCGTCTGTAAAATAAAAACAGGAGATATTTACTATGTCAAATAAAATTGAAACTCTTGCAAAAATTCAAGAGGTTGGTATTGTTGCCGTTGTTCGTGCAACATCTATTGAACAGGCAGAAAAAATCACCGACGCTTGTATCGCCGGCGGTGTTGCCGCTATTGAACTTACTTTCACCGTTCCTCATGCAGACAAACTTATCGAAGCTATGAGAGCAAAGTATAATTCGGGTGAAATCATCATCGGTGCAGGTACCGTTATGGATGCCGCAACAGCAAGAATCGCTATCCTTGCAGGTGCCGAATACATTGTTTCACCGTATTTTGACCCTGAAACCGTTAAGTGCTGCAACAGATACGGTATTCCGTCAATGCCTGGCATTTACACTCCTACCGAGGCTGTTCACGCTATGGAATGCGGTGCCGATGTCCTCAAAGTGTTCCCGGGTGACATTGCAGGTCCTCGTTTCATCAAGGATATTCACGGCCCTATTCCAAACGCAGTTATGATGCCATCGGGCGGTGTTGATGTAGACAATGTTAAGGATTGGATTAAGGCAGGCGCCGTTGCTTGCGGTGCAGGTTCATCACTTATCGCAGGTGCAAAAACAGGCGATTACGACAAGATTACCGAAACGGGTAAGCTCTTTGTTCAAAGAATCAAAGAAGCTCGTGCAGAAATGAGCAAGTAATAAAAAATCCTGCCATCATTGGCAGGATTTTTTAGTAGGGGCGAACTGTGTTCGCCTCTTATTTTTTATGTATTATTCCTCTTTTGCGTCCTCTTCAACAAGGGCTGAAAGAAGTTCTATTGCTTTTTTGATTTTTTCATTGTCTTTTTGTATGCCGAGTTCGCTCACATTTTTGCCGATTATCATATCCACCAAATCTTCAACTCTGGAAAGTGTGGCAATGTAGTCGGTTTTTTCTTCGTTTCTTGCGGTTCTGTCCTCAACATCTCCGGCGAAAGTGTCGTCCATACTTTCTTTAAAAGCAAGTTTTTCATTGTTTACCGTACGGACAACCTTTGAGTCTTTTTCGATAATAAGCGAGGTTATGCCCTCGGAATCTCTGCCCATAATTCTTTTCAGTTTCCAAAAAATATAGGTTGCGTCAAACAAACTTGAAAATGTGATGTGCTCAACTCCCGTCACTTTGTTGATATAAAGGTGAACAAGGTCGTTTGAATTTTCGTTAACTATTGCATTTACCTTTTTGATAAATTCGTTGTCGGATGTGGCAAGTTCGTTCATCTCAAAGTTGTAGAGAAGTGCCATATTTTCGTCAAAAACAAGCACGGAATCCCTGATTGCCACATAATATTCTTTGCCGTCAAAAGAAAATGAAATCAGATTGTTTTTGTTTTGAATTGCCGATTGCAGGCTTTCGCCTTCGTTTTTGCTCTTGCCGAGCAGATTTTCAAGTTTTGATATCATTGTTTAACCTCTTTTTAAATCAGCATTTTAAAATTTGTGATATCATATATAATTTACCAAAACAAGCATTTGTACAAATTTTTCGTGTGAATTTTGTCGTAATTGACAACAGTCCAAAACTTGACACGGTTGTATTATTATTGGTAATATATATACATATTATAATAAGAGGTTATGTTATGCAAACTTATGAACAGGTAGACAATTATATGAAAGCCCTTGATTTGAAGTATTACAAGAGCACAAATGATTTTTTGGCAAGTCTTATGCTCAAAACCGACAAGGGATATGTTAAAGAACTTGCCGACACTCTCAATTCAAGAGCACAGGGTCAGAATTCGGACAATGAATATTTTTACAAATTGAAAAACAGAACTTTTGACGGCTCGCTTTGCGTTTCCGCAGCATTTGACAGCGGACTTTTCAGACATCTCGGCAATATGATTATTGACGGCAAAGAGTATTTTCACGGCACGGTTCTTGATATAGGCTGTGATTGCGGACTTGTAAGCTGCTTTATTGCGCAACAGTATCCGGAGTGTAAAGTTGTCGGCGTGGATAAAAACGAGGCGGCTGTTAACAATGCAAAGGAACTTGCCGAAAGGCTCGGACTTGCAAATGCCGAATTTGTAACAGCCGATATTTATGATTTTAATCTTGACGAAAAGGCGGAGGTTGCCACTTCGTTTAGGGGACTTCTTGATATTGCTCAGCGTCAGACAAGCGGTGTCAGCGTTATCGGCGAAAGAAGTGCAAGAGAGGGTGCGTATCAACAAGCGTTTTTACCTCTTGCAACAGCCATCGGCAACAATCTTAAAGACGGCGGAACTGTAATCAGCGTTGAGCGTTACACGGCTATGTACGGCTGGCTCGGATGGATGCAGGCTCTTGCCGAAAACGGCATTTGTCCTATTGTTGAGCAATGTGCACGAATGGTTGCGCAGGATATTTCTTCCGCAAAAGATTATTCTGTTACTTTTGCACAAAAAAATTGCAACGCTTCGCCTATTGAAGCATATAATTATGTTATGGAGAAAAATTTTAAAAGCGGAGCCGGTGTTACGGGCGCCGATGCCGAATTTGCTCTTTATTTTGACTCGGATGAAATAGAATTTACGGATGTGTATAAGGGCGAAAAACTGCTTCATCAGTTTGCAAAAGCCGTATCAAAGGGTGGTAAATATATGTTTTATGAAGCCGACCTTGATTACAGAAAACTCAAATATTGCAACGAAAAAAAGAAGATAAAAGCGGATGAGGACTTTGACAGAAAGCTTGCATTGTATAATAAAAATGAGTTTGAAATTAAAATTTACAGCGTTAAATCTTAACTAAAAATTAACTGAAAATTAAATTCTTTGTGCAATTTGCACAAAATCGCTTTTTCAAATTACTAAATCCTACAAAAATGAAAAATCTGTGAATTTTTTATTGAAAAAGTGTGAGAAAAGTATTATTCTTATGTTAAGGCACACAAGAAGTTCCGCAGGAGATCAGATGTTTACAAGTTCAATTTTGATTAAGATATTAATCGGAGTTGCTTGGGGAGTCGTTCTCGGAGTTGTTACAATTTTTGCTTCAAAAAAATTGACGCTCAAAAGGACGGATGACCCGGTAAAGGCAGCACCGATAGACACACCGATATTTAAGGTGATGTCGATTGTTGTCGGAATAATTGCTTCCACGGCGATTATGCTGACCGCAACGGATACGGCACTCGCAATCAGAAATGAGTTACTTCTCATTCCGATAGCGTCAATAGCTGTTGTTGATTCGTTGGTAAGAAAAATTCCAAATCCGCTTCTGCTCTGTATGATAATAGTTCAGGCGGTGTATCTTACATATTACGGTGTAACGCAAAAAGACCCGTCGATATTTTTGACGGCAATCATTGGTTTTATTATCGGCTTCGGCTCTTGTGCATTTACAACAATGCTCAAGGTTCCGGTAGGTGCCGGGGACACAAAATATTGCGCAGTGCTTGGCTTGTGTATTTATTTTCCGTTGTTCCTTCAATCAATGGTAATTGTGGGATTGCTGGCTTTGATTTGCCTTGTCTATTTGAAGGCAACCAAAAAAGGCGGAATCAAAACAATGATTCCTCTCGGTCCGCTGATCTCATTAGGTTCGGTAATTTCTATTTGCTTTCCGCTCATTGAGAGGTTGCAAATTGAAAAAATATTTTAAATCATAAATAAAATTATATAAAAGGAGTAAATTATTATGATGAAGTTTATCAAAGACGAAAACGGTCAAGGCATGCTTGAATATGTACTTATCATTGCTCTTGTAGCAATCGTACTTATTGCAGTTCTTGTACTCATTAACAAGAAGAGCGGCAAGATTAAGGAAAAGGCTGAGAATCAGCTTAACGAGCTTGACAACGTTTTATAATTAAGTTTTCGTTAAAAAACTAAAAGTGGATTTGGGGCAGGATTTCCTGCCCCACTATTCATAATTGGGCATAATGTTAAATTTATGTAAATGAATATTAAGAGGTGAAATCTCTTGAAAAAATTATATTACCGTATTTGGGAAAAGGAAAAAAACGAGGACGGTCAGTCCATGCTTGAATTTGTGCTCGTATTTCCTATATTTATGTTGCTATTAGCCATGATTCTTGATTTTGGCTGGCTTTTTTATACCCGTTTGAATGTGGAAAATTCGGCTCGAAACGCCGCCCGTGTTGCCTGTGTAGAATATGACCGTGTGGCATATGATGACGGTAATAAGTGTCCGGAAGTTACTTACAGTCCGGAAGGAACGGTAACATCATACGGCAAAACTTACAGCCTTGATGCATGCAAATCGGTTTTAAACGGTACGGCAAGCGATGTCGAGCAGGCAAACAGCGGACTTTCGGATCAGGAAATAAGGATACTTAATCAGGTACGCAATACCATTCCGTCGAATTTTACCGATGTGTCGGTTACTCTGTCGTATACATACGATAAGGAGTATTTGACTTCGCCGTCGGCATTTGATTATAAGGTGGCAAACCGTTCAAACGGAGATGTGATAGTGCTTGTTGAGGGCACTCATCATGCAATTACGCCTCTTGTTAATTGGGGTGCCGATGCAAGCGAGGACCATATGACCCGTAAGCTGAGGTGTAAGTCTGTTTATAAGGTGGAAGCAAACAGTTTTTCTAACGGTTAATCGGTTGAAATTCCGTCGCTTAATATTTATTAATATAATAAAATACAGAGAGTAGTTTATACTCTCTGAAAAAAATAATTTTAAAGTTTTGTCAAGGCAGGACTTCATCTAAAAGGAGAACAAAATGAAAAAGGTTTATTTGATTGCAGTTATTTTTGCATTAATCGCAGGCTTTGCTACATATTTCTTTGCAAGCGAAATCGACAAAAAGACAACCATTAAGGATGCCGATACGGTTGAGATTATCGTTCCGGTTGCCGATATGGCAAAAAACACCACAATTACAGAGGATATGTTTGCCGACGAAGCAGGTGTGTTTCAAAAAAAGACCGTTGTTGCAGATGATGTAACAGGCGATGTTGCAACAGATAAAAAACAGCTTATTAATCAAGTAACGGTTGACCCGCTTTATGCAAATGAACCTATCAATGTCAAGCGTCTTGAATCAATTGACGGTTCGGATGTGGCTCTTTCGCTCAAACTTCCTAAGGGCAGGGTTGCTTATTCGTTTAATGCGGCAAGCGTAATCGGTGCAGACGGATATATTAGCGAGGGTGATACCGTAGATGTTTTGGTATATGACGGCGTAAACCAAAAATCAAAAATTGCATACAAAAACCTTGAAATTTTGAGAGTATCAACCGCTACGGCAAGCAAGACAGCTTCTGAATCGGGCAAGACAGTTACGGATTATAATACTCTTACCGTATCTGTAACCGAAAAACAGGCTTTGAAGCTTTATAAAATTGAAAATGAAAATTCGTTTAAACTTGTTTTGAAGCACAGAGAAAATGTTGTTACAACTCAAAAGGCAGACACACAGCAAACAACTGCCGCACAATAATAATTTTCAGATAACGGAGAATAAATATGGCTGATTTAATAAACATTGTTGTTTGCGCCGAGCAAACAGAATTTAAGGTAAACATCAAAAACAAAATTGACCCTGAAAAGCTTGAAATCATCGGTTACAGCGAATTTAACAATGAGGCAAAAACAAGAATTTTGGGTTATGCGCCGGATGTTGTAATTTTTGCGGCTGAAAGTGCGGATATTGATGATGACTTCTTTGGCTTCATTGAAGATATGGAACTTGCTTCAAACGGTTGCTCACCTGTTGTAATGACGGATGATGTTACCGTAGACCTTGTAAACACTGCCGCTCGTTACGGTGTTCGTCAGGTTATGAATATGGAAATCTCGACTGACGAACTTACACGCAACCTTGAGGGCGTAATAAACAGCGAGAGAAAGCTCAGCAAAAAAATTAATGTTGAGCGTAAAACAAGGTCGCATGTTTACTCGTTTTTCAGCGGTAAGGGCGGTGTAGGCAAAACCACAATTTCCACAAACCTTGCGGTTAATCTTGCAAGCCGAGGCAAAAAAACTTTGCTTATAGACCTTGATTTGCAGTTTGGTGATTCGGATATGGCACTTGACCTTAATCCAACCGAAACCATAGTTGATGTTGTAAGAGATACGCTCGGTATTTCTATTGACAATCTTACAAACTGCACTGTTACTCACGCTTCGGGTCTTTCGGTGCTTGCTTCTCCTTCATCACCGGAGCTTGCAGACTATGTGCAGTCAGGTCATGTAAAAGCCATTATTGATGTAGCCAGAAATTATTATGAATACATTATTCTTGATTGTGGCTGTAACCTTACCGACCCGGTTATTACGGCACTTGAATCAAGCGATACAATCTTTATGGTAAACGATGTCAACATTTTGTCGCTTAAGCGTGCAAAACTTTGCCAAAATGTTTTGTATCAAATTAATCAAAGCGACAAGGTTAAGCTTATTATCAATAAAAACACAAAGAAAAACAATGTTAAAATCAGCGATTACGAAAATATTTTGAATATGGAAGCTTATGCAATATTCTCAAGCGACCTTAAAACAATTAACGATTCTCTTAACAGCGGTCAACCGGCTGTTTCGTACAAGCCGAGAGCCGCATTTTCAAAGGAACTCAACGCTTTTACCGAAAAGGTAATTCTTGAAAGAGAGGGCAAAGAGGGACTTGCAAAGGCGAAAAGCAAGGAAAAGAAAAAAGGACTTTTTGCTAAATAATTTTTAAGTTTGACGAAAGAAGATACATAAATGGGATTACTTGACAGATATAGTTCAACATCTACCAACGAGGAGCAAGCAACACAGTCGGCGTTTGCAAATCACGAATCCTCGGACAAAATCAGACCGGCTCTTGAGGACAGATATTCGGATGTTAAGGCACGAATTCACTCAATGATTATTGAGCAACAGCTTGGCAGCGATAATGCCGATGTTTCCGAAGAAGGAATGAGAAAGCTCATTGACGAATATGTTGAACGACCGGATTTTAATATTCCGAGAGTTGACAGAGAAACAGTCAAAAAAGAGCTGTTTGATGATATTATGGGCTTTGGTCCTATTCAACCGCTTATTGACAGTGACAAATATTCTGAAATTATGGTAAACGGTTACGACCATGTTTATGTTGAATCAAAAGGTAAGCTTGTTCTTACCGACATTCAGTTTAAAGATAACGACCATCTTATGCAGATTGTTGACAGAATCGTATCAAAGGTTGGCAGACACGTTGATGAATCAAGCCCGATGTGTGACGCCCGTTTGCTTGACGGTTCTCGTGTAAATGTAATTATCCCGCCTCTTTCACTTATCGGTCCTATTCTTACAATTCGTAAGTTCGGTAAAACTCCGATTACAGCCGATAATCTTGTAAAATGGGGCTCCGTATCACCAAAAATGCTTGAATTTTTGGAGGCTGCCGTAAAAGGTAAGCTCAATATTATCGTATCCGGCGGTACAGGTTCGGGTAAAACAACACTTCTTAATGTACTTTCGTCATACATTCCTTCGGATGAAAGAATTATTACAATCGAAGACTCTGCCGAAGTTCAGCTTCATCAGGAGCATGTTCTCACTCTTGAAGCCCGTCCGGCTAACATGGAGGGCAAGGGCCGAGTCAGTATCCGTGACTTGGTAGTTAACTCCCTTCGTATGAGACCCGACCGTATCATCGTAGGTGAGGTTCGTAGCGAAGAAACATTGGATATGCTTCAGGCAATGAACACAGGTCACGACGGCTCACTTACAACAATCCACGCCAACTCGCCGAGAGACTCAATTTCCCGTATTGAAACAATGGTTATGATGTCCGGTTCCGAATTGCCGTCAAAGGCTATCAGAGATCAGGTTGCATCCGCTATCAATCTTATTGTTCAGCAGGCTCGTTTGCGTGACGGTTCAAGAAAAGTAACCTCTGTTTCCGAAATTGTCGGTATGGAGGGTGATGTTGTCAGAATGCAGGATATATTCACTTATGAAACCGAGGGTGAATACGACTCAAACGGTAAGTTTAAGGGTGTGTTCAAGCCTACGGGTATCATTCCTAAATGTGTTGAAAAAATCAGAGAAAACGGAGTAGTGGTTAACAATGACTGGTTCAACGATTAGCGTAATCATAATAACGGCAGCATTTGCCCTGCTTGCATTTGTTATTGCTTTTATTTTGTCTTATACTTTCGGCTCTTCAAAAATTGCCGCAGACAAAAGAATGGAGGAACTCAAAAAGCAGGAGGGATACACAGAGGTTGCTCTTGTAAAAAATAAAAAGAAAACGAGAAGAAAAAAAGAAAACGAAAACGGCTTTTTTGTAAAATTCGCATCGGCACTTTACAGTCAGCTTCAAAGTGCGGACATAAAAATGCGTCCCGAGGAGTTCTTGCTCATTTGGATAATAGTTGCGGTTTTGCCGGCACTCTTTATTCTTCTTATATCTGACAGCTTAAGTACTGTTGCAATTATTGCCGCAGTTATCGGTGCAATGATTCCGTTTGCAATAGTAAAAATCAAGCAAAAGCAGAGAGTAAAAAAGTTTGATGTTCAGCTTTCGGACGCACTTATGCTTTCTTGTAGTTCGCTTCGTGCCGGTCTTAGCTTTACTCAGGCTATGGAGGCTATTTCAAAGGATATGCCGGATCCGATTGCTTCCGAATTCGGTACGGTTTTGGAAGAAATGTCAATGGGTATGCCTATGGATGAGGCGCTCGAACGACTTAACAAAAGAATTAACAGCCAGTATCTTCCGCTTATGGTATCATCCGTGCTTATTCAAAGACAAACAGGCGGTAATTTGTCGTCAATTTTGGAGGGCATTGCAAATTCCATTAAGGAAAAGATGAAACTTAAGCAGGAACTTAAGGCATCTACATCAGCCGGAAAAACAACGGGACTTATGGTAGGTTCAATGCCGATTATTCTTTGCGTATTGTTTTTCTTTGTAAACAGAGAATTCATTATGCCGCTTTTTACAACAAATATGGGCCACATATTCTTGGGAGTGGCGGCAGGACTTGAGGTTCTTTGTTTCTTGGCGGTACGAAAAATTATTAACATCAAGATGTAAGTTTAGGAGAAATTTATGATTGCTTTTTTGGTAATTGCATATGCACTGCTTATTTTGGTTTTGTGCATTGCGGTATTCGGCAAAAAAGGTAAAGAAGAGGATAACAACCTTACAAGAATGAAATCAATCGGTAAAGAGGTTGTTACCGCCGAGTACAAAAATGTTGAAACTTCGTTTTATGACCGTAATATAAAGCCTATTGTTAACAAGCTTTCAAATCTTGATGCTCAGGGTAACAAGCAAACAAAGTCTGCCCGTAAAAGACAGGAAACCGAAAAGCTTGCACTTCAACTCAGAAAAGCCGGCATACATATGTCGACAGGCAGCTTTACATATCTTAAAACCGCTGTTGCAGTTTTGGGTGTAATTATATTTTCAGGTATAGGCATTTTGCTTATGGATGTAACAAGTTATTTTTGGTTGATTATTCTAATCGGAAGTATGCTTTCTGTACTTGCACCTACCATTGTGCTTAATTCAAAGATAAAAAGTCATCAGCAGGCAATCAGGGCACAGCTTGCGGATACACTTGACCTTCTCAGTGTTTGTATGGAGGCAGGTCTAAGCTTTGACGCTTCACTTCTTAAAGTGTCGGAGCGTATGGAAGGTCCGCTTATTGATGAACTTGTAACTGTATTTAGGCAAATTCAGCTCGGTAAAAGCAGGAACGAAGCTCTTAAAACATTATCGGATTCAACCGATGTTGACGAGCTTAAAACCTTTGTATCGGCGGTAGTTCAAGCCAATACACTCGGTATTCCTATTACAAATGTTCTTTCGGCACAATCGGAGCAGCTCCGTGTTGCAAAGAGAGAGGAAATCAGAGAAAGAGCGGCAAAGGTTCCGTCAAAGATGACCATTCCTACCGTACTTTTGATTTTGCCGGCAATTATTTGTATTATTATGGGCCCTGTTATTATTCAGGTTATGGATCAGTTTAAAGGCGGACTTTAATGAAAATGTTAAAAGCATATAAAGGCGACGAACTTCTTGTTGAAGAAGTTGAAAACGCAAATCACTTTGCACGCAGGTTTATGGGGCTTATGTATCGCAAAAGTATGGCTGAAAATCACGGACTTCTGCTTACTCCGTGTGATGAAATTCATACTTTCGGTATGCGTTTTGCCATAGATACCGTTGCACTTGACAATGACAACAGGGTTTTGTTTATCGACCCTGCCGTTCCTCCGCATAAGGTGAGAAAAAGAGTTAAAAATTGCAAAAAAATTCTTGAATTAAATGCGGGAACAGCTGAAAAACTCGGCATAACCGTCGGGGATGTTTTGGCTTTTAAATAATAAAATAAACTTTTTGGAGAGTTAATAATGAGCAATAAAGAAATCGTAGACAGAAACCAAATTTTGGGCAACAACAAGGTGGAATTTGACAAATCTTTAAGAGGCTATGACACGGCGCAGGTTGATGAATATGTTGCAAATCTTATAAATATTCAAAAAAATGCGTCTGAAGTTTTCGACAGTCAGGTAAAGGATTTGAGAAATGAAAATTCCATGCTCGAATACGAGGTTAAAGAACTTAAAGAGCAGGTTGAAAGCCTAAAGACAAAGAACGAGTATGCCGTTGAAGAAAAAGAAAGATTGATGAAAAAAATCAATGAGGCTCCTCGTGAGGTTAAGGTTGTTGACGATTCACAGCTTAAAGAATTGCAGGAAAAATATGACTCTCTTGTAAGCAAACACAGACTTATGGGTGAAGAAAATCGCAAACTCTCAAAGGAAAATGAGGGCTTGAAGCGTGATGTGGCTCACCTTACAAAGAAAATAGATAAAAATCGTTCGGAAATCAATAACTTGAGAACAAGCGCAGAGGGTAATTATACCAATGTTACCGACGAGCGTTTCATTCAAGTTTCAAGAATATATGAGGAAGCAATTGATAAGTGTGAGGATTTGATTTTCAGACTTCAAACAGAATTGTCACTTGCACACTCAAAGGCTGAAGACATTCAATAATCATTTGTAAAAAAACTTCGTTAAACAAGAGGAGTGATTGCCTTGAAAAAATTGTTTAAAAGAAAAGAAAACGGTGATATCGCCCTTATATCAATATTTGCATGTATGGCTATATTGGCTATTTTGGCGCTTATCCTCGAATTCGGATTGATATATTTTCAATCGGCAAGGTTGCAGAATGCGGTAGACTCTGCGACTGTTGCTGTTGCGCACAATCTTATGGATACCGATGAAAATATAAAACATACGGTTGAAACATATATGAAGGAAAACGGCGTTGATATTACCAAAAAAGGTACGGGCACAATCACTTCAGGTAAACTGAGAACCAAAATTACCTATGGTGATAACAACGCAGTTGTTATTATTGACAGAAAAGGACTTTTAACCGAGGAAGCCGCCGCAAATGACAACGGAACCTATATAACCTCCGGATATTTGAAGGTTACTGTCGGAGTTGACTGCAAGGAATATTGGAAAACCTTTGACAAAATGGTTGTAAAAAGCGGTTATGCAAAATGCGATATGCAGTACAATGAAATGCCGGAGGCACTTAAATATACAATTTTCGGCAATTCCACAAAGCAAGCCACGGATTACAGACAAATGGCTGTCGGTATCAACGGCAGAACAAACAACACGCAGGCAATTGCCAATATTTTTACAAATCTCATTAACGGTATTAATCGGAATTTTGTTCAGAAAATCATAGAAAGATTGGGCGGAAATCCTAATTATAATGAACTTTTTAATCAGCATTTATCATATGCCACCATTAACGGTGATGTTCATTCAAATTCGGATATAAGCATAGGCGTAAACGCTCTTCAGGCGAGCCGCTCAAAGGATATAGACTATACGGGTACAAATGCCAACTGTATTTGTCAGACTTTGTGTAAATCGGAGAATACCAAAAACACATATTGTACGGTTTGTCAGGACGATTACAGAAAATGTGAGGGCGACGAGCAAACCGACGATGATTATAATCAGGTTCATTTTACCGCTGTAAACAATATTGATTTTTCGGCAGGTAAAATTGTAAACAACACCATTGGCGGTTCATTTTCTCAGTGGCTCGGCACAAACAATGATAATAATACAAGGGTTTATGTAAGAAACTATCAATATATTGAGCAAACTCAGGTTGCACTTTATGTTATTGACCGCCTGAATTTTGACAGTATTACAAGTACACAGGGCTTACGAGATGCCTTTACCGCTACTGCTCTGGACTATATGGAAAACAGCATTACTCTGCCTGCATCACAGCAAGCGGCTGTTCTTGCACAGGCAGACAATCTTGAGTATATCGAAAAAAATAAGTATCAATTAAATGCTCAAAAGTCAATTGTTTATGGTGCAACAAATGCTATGGCAAATCAGGTTATGACCGAGGCTCAGGGCGGCAAAACGCTTACGGATTTCTTGACCCCTGTTATTGAACGCGGTTATGACCCGCCCGCAACAAATACAACATTGCCTCTTTATGACGGCACAAAGGTTGACAAGGAAAACAGTGTTATTACATTTAGAAAGGCTGACAGTGACCAAACTGCCGAGCTTTACATTGTTGACGCTGAAAATACAAACAGAAACCTTGTTGATATGAAAAGAAATACAGGTTCGATAACTCCTCAATCCGAGGCGGGATACCGCTTTGCTATTGCCAAAACTTTCAGACAGAGAGCAAGCTATATTCAGGTGCCGAATATGAAGCCGTATTTTATCAGGGCCATTAATCGTTCGGTAAAGAATTCAACAACAACCAAGAACAGTGACTTATCCGATGTGGAAACTTCGGACGCAACCTCTGTAAAGGACGCTGTTAAAAAGTCGCAAACAAAACTTGAAAAGGTAATCAATTCAAAGGATACGCTTGCAACGGTTGAAAATAAGAACGGCACATTTACAAAAGGTGCGGCAGACGCCACAACTGTTTTGGGCGAAGTTCCGGACGGTTATGCCGATACATATGTAGACAATTCGTACAATACAAGCGAGGTTCTTACAAACAAAAAGACTTCTCCGCTTTTGAAGTATAAACTTACTTCAACCGATTCATCGGGTAACAGTATGAAGTATGATGAATATACTCTTACAAAATATACATCAAGCGATTTGAACCATACAAAATACAACGGTGTGAATATTTATGATTCAAACGGAAACTTGAATTCGGCAAAGAATGTCGTTGAAGATTACAACAAGAAAAACGGCGATAAGTACGGCAAAAACGCTGTGCAGAAATTTGAAAAATCAGATGTACTTGTCGACAAAGATTATGACGATACTTCTGTTCACGATTATGAAAAACATTACGGTGATGACGCCGTAGCAAAGAAAAAGCATTATATTGAAAATACCCTTATGCTTTCGGACCAAAGTGATTTCTCGGATACTGCACCGGCAGAGGACGCTGTATTCCTTATGAGCACGGGTACAAAGAAAAAATATCTCAATTCCAAAATCAGCAAAATCAAGGAAATCTCCAAGGAAATCAGCAACCAAGAGTTGTCGGTTCCTGCCGATTTGAGACTCGACCCTGTTGAATCTCGCTACAAAACCTTGATTGACGCAACTCTTGCCGACCTCGGCTACGACATCAAAAACAGCGAAACTGTTGAAACAAAGAATACCGCAGGCATCACAAAAGATTACACCAAGATTGACGGTACAAAGGTTAGCGAAAAGTATTCGTATGAAGATTTGCTTCCGGGTCAGGACGGAGTTGTAAAAAAGAAAGTTTCGGGAAAAACCACGGTTAACGGAAAAGATGTTGACGGCATTTTGGAAGAAACCCGTGAAGATTTTGAAGTAGATGCTGAAAAAATCGGCGAAAAGGTTGACAAAACGTATAATGAACTTCATCAAATAGAGTCAACTATCGGTTGGAAAAAGATTAAGGATGAAATAAACAAGATTGGTTCGGATTACAACGACGATGATAATACCTATACCCTTAAGGATAAGACAGTTTATGAAGGCGGTATCAGAGAGCCTTGGAGAAGTGATTGGGGTACAAAGGTATATGGTATTCGTATTCCGTCCGGCTATCAAATTCAAGTTAACGGTAATCTTGATGTTATGGATGGTAAGGGTGGCGGTGCCGCACATTCTTATATCGGTGACAATTCCGACCCTACAAAGCATACTTATTTGTATGTAACGGGTAATCTTCAGGTTGACAGAGGTGAACTGTATATCGGTGATAATACCACTGTAATCGTTGACGGTAATATCTATACCCAAAGAAACAAATCAATTACTATAGGTAAAAATTCACAGCTTATCTGTAAGTGGGAAATTTATTCTGACGGTAATATTAATGTCGGTGAAAACAGCGTTATTGTTTCCCAAACCGCTTCTTCAAAGGAAAACATTTCGCTTAAGGCAGATAATTTTACAACTACTTCAACAAGTAAGGTTTTTGCAAACGGCGATATTCAAAAGACCGACAGCGGCGAAGCAATATTCGGCGGTAAGGTTTATTGCCAAAGAGCAATTTATTACGGAGACAGTGCTTCGGGTAATCTTACCTTTATGGATAATTCAAAGGTTTACCTTGGCAGAAATCTTGCTTTAAGCAGCGGCGATTTAAATATCGGTGAAAATGTCATAGTTGTTGTTAATATGCCTTCCGAGTGGAAAAATGATTCCGAAACGGGTGTAGTTAACATCAGCGACAAATATACTCTTATTATGAAAACAGGCTCTGTCCTTGTAACATTGGGCGACAAGTATCACAGAATAAACGCAATGAGGTACGATTGTGCTTCAGGTTCGCTTATTGTTACCGATATGGTTAAGAGTTTGTATGATAAAAAGAAAGAGTACACCTCAAAATTCGGCAATGTTATCTGCAAGAAAATGGATGTCAGAACAACCGAATTTAATGAAAACGCCCATGTTTTTGTGTCGGATGAAATTTATGTTCAGGATTCAAAGCAAATTACATTTAATCCGGGCACAAAGCTCCTTCTCGGTAAAAATAGTGAGAATGAGTCAATTTCAAACTGCGGTCAAATTAATTTTAACAGAAGCCCGGCTAATAAAGTGTTTGCCATCGGTGCAATAGGTACGGTTACAGGCTTGCAAAGCGGCAACGGCAACTATACTCTTTATAACGGCAGCTTCCTTTCGGCTCCGGGACTCAGCATTAACAATCTTACGATTGAAAGCGGCGGCGGTTTCTGCATTCCTAAGGGCAGCAGTATCACCGTTAACAATCTTACAATTAATGACGGTTCGTCAACTTATATCGGATTGATTAATATTAAGGATACATTAACAATCAATTCCAATGTTAAGATTGAGGAAATTTCTTCGGCAAACAAAATTGTTGTTAATGAATCCAAACGCCTTTTGATTGAGAAAAACTGTACAGCCAAAGATATTACAAACAAAGGTGAATTTCTTGTAACAAATAAATTGACCGTAAACGGTACATTTGATAATTACAGTACAGCCTTAATCGGTCTTGTTCCGAAGGAGTCAAATCCGGGTACTACCGGTACGCTTTCAGGTTCGGGAACTGTTAACAATTACGATGTTTTTCAGGTTTACGGCTCGACAGAAAGCGGTACAATTAACAACAAGTATAACATGGCAAAGTCACGCGGTTCGACAGTTTACATAAGCATGAACGGTACTTTGGACAATCTCACTAACGAAAAAGAAAGTGCTTTTATTTGCAAGGGTAACTTTACTGCGAAAAATGTTGTAAACACAGGTAATATTCAGTTAAAAGATATGACTATGGCTGAAAGCACCTCGTTTACAAACGATGACGACGCAACCGTTAAGGTTGACAATTCTCTTACATTAAAGGGAAGTGCAAACAATTACGGCTTTGTTGAGGTTAACGGTAATTCGCTGATCGAAACAATTAGAAACACGGCTGATTTGAAACTCAACGGTACTGCCGAATTTACGGGAAAAGTTACAAACACCGGTAAAATTCAAGTCACATCATACGGCGCAACCTTTAATGATGTTGAAAACAGCGGTGAAATCAGCGTTGCGGGCACAATCGCTTCAAACGGTACCGTTACAAACAGCAACTTTATTTGTTCAAATAATGACGGTAAGTTTGCAAACCTCATTAACAGCGGCGTTGTCAGCGTTTCGTTCCTTTCTAAGGGAACATATTCGGCTATTGTAAACAATGCAAACGGTGTTATTGAAGTGTTCGGCGGAAACAGTTCGGCTGTATCAAATATCACAACTCTTGACAACAGCGGTGACTTTGTTTCAAACAAGGAAATCAATGTTTCGGGTGATATGAAAAACAGCGGTAAGTTTGAGTGCTTCGGTAAATCAACAGCAGGCAATCTTACAAATACAGGCAAGGTTTACAATCACGGCAGTCTTGCCGTAACCGCTACGATTAATAACAATTCAAACGGCAAAAACGGTGAAGACAATTCAATAATTTATGTCGGTGATTCGACATCATATTCTCTTGAGGCAGCAACAATCAACAACTATGCAAATATTTTTGTTGACGGCGGAACTCTCAAGGTAAATACTATGTTCTCCTGCCGTGAAAACAGTTCTCTTTATGTAAACAAGGGCGATATTACAACAAATCATATCGAAATTTTTGAAAATTGTTCGTTCTTGTACAACGGCAAACTTACAATTAACGGTTATCTTGTAAACAGAACAAATCTTTCGCTCAAGGGCATTACGGCAGAGAGAATTCAAAACTACGGCAATCTTTATGTTGAGTCAAGCGAAAACTTTAGCATAAGATACTTTATCAATATGTCGGGTGCAAACTTTGCTTTGGACGGCGGCGGAGCACTTGAAGTTATCAATCACCGTGACAATATTTCCATCCTTAACGAAGGCAATATGTATGTCAACGGCAATGTATACGGTTATGGTTCAATCAGAACTACCGCAGGAGAGATTTATATAAACGGCGATGCGGATGTTGCAAATTCAGTTTCGTATGACGCTTCGGCACTTTGTGTTGAAAATTCAGCCGAGGTATATATTTACGGCTCACTTCCTGTAAACACCTCCGGCAACGGCTTGTTCATCAAGGCAAATGCGGATGAAACTGCCATTAAGGCAAGAGTCAGCATTTACGGAAAGAAAGATGCCTTGTTCTCGTCAACTATTGAAACGGGCAGAATCAACTGTGAACAAAAGGGTGCAAATATTTTCTTTGGCAATGATGTAAAGGTTACTCCGGACAACAACACTCAAAATATTTACGGTAATATGTTTGTTTACGGCAAATATGAGTGCTCTGCCGATGTTAACATTCATATTAACAATTCGGCTACTCTTTATATCAAAGACAATGTAAATGCACCGAAAACAACGATTTATCTCAATAATCAGTCGGGCTTCTATTGCTTCGGAAGTGAGGTAATACTCAAGGCAATTATTTCGGACTTTTCAAGAGTTTATCTTATTAACTTGCCGTCGGGTACATATTCGGGCATCGGCAGTGTTCAACTCAGCAATGTCAGCTTGATTTATTATCCAAAGTCGACCACACTTGCAAATCTTACAAAGAGCGACGATTCGGTTATTATGTCCGACCCGGGCAGTGTGTTCCCTATTTATGACAGCAACTTTGCAGCTAAAAACTCGACTATTGTTACTATTGGTAACATCAAGATTACAAGTAAGGTTACAATCCCCGAAGGTTCAACTCTTTGCGTAGGCGGTAATGTTTATTTTTGCGGTGCTTCGGCAAGCATTGTAAACAACGGTAATCTCTATATCATGGGTAAGATGTATTACAGTGCAAATGCATTGGCAACAATTACTCTTGGTAATTTTGATGAGATTTCAGACAGATATGATAAGGCTACAAACAATTCGTTTGATGATTTTGTTACTCTCGGCGGACAAAATGCAGACTTGTTTGTCGGCAAAACAAAGTCGGGCACATTGAAGTATAAGAATTACTTTAATACTTACGGCAACCAAAAGGTTTATGTTGATAACGACCTTGTTGTTACCGGCAAACTTTCTCAAAAGAGTTACAGCAAGGCAGGAACTAAAGGCAGTGACCTTATTGCAAACCGAGGCGAAAGCGTTGTTCTTGAAAACAGCTCAACCCTTTGCGTATCGGGTGACATTTATTCAAACGGAATAGATAACAATACCGGCAACGGTGTATATGTTGCAAACGGTTCTTCGCTTTCAAGCGGCGGCTCACTTTATGCCGATTCGGCTATTTACAATTTTGGCACAACCGTTATTATGGGCAAACTTGTAAATTACAAAAAGTCGGACGGTACAGAAGCCGAAAATTCAAGAAAATGGACTACCGACAGAGAAGATTTGAGCAAGCTTTATGAAGGTATATCTCTCCTTAACGGTTCCGATAATGCAAAGGACGCACGCTTCTTTGTAGGCGGTGTGGATAAAAAAGGCAAAACCTCAACCGAAACAATCATATTTGAGGGTTATGTTCAAAACTACGGCAAAATCAATATTATGCAGCCTACTTATATCAAAGGCCACAGCGTAACAAGTACAATGTGGTTTAGAGTAGTCGGTGAAAATACAAATGCCGTCTATGCAACCCGTGCATATTATGACGGCGGCTGGAGTTACGAGGTTGCTCCGAGAGGTTCGTTCCTTGCTCAGGAAAGTTCGGTTGCCAACTTCGGCAGCGATGTGGCAATGCTCGGCGGATACCTTTGCTTCAACACTTCGTCGGACGATAAGAGTAAAATGCCTGTTTTCTCCAGCGAGGGCGACGCTACTTACGGTATGTGCTTGATTAACGGCGGTATTTTCTATGCCAAAGGCAAAGTCGGCTACACGGGTGATGTAGGTCATACCCTTGATAACAGCAGGCTTAACGGTTACGATGAATTCAGCGATTATTATATTCATCATCTTGAACTTTTGTATTTCAGTTCAGCCAATCTTAAAGGTGACTTCAAGGGCTCGTTCTCAATCGTAAACGGTTATGTTTATAACGGCAGCCGAAACGATAAGTATTGCCCTGAAAACAGAAATGCGGTCATTTATTCCGGAGGCGGAATACAAGTCGGCACAAGCAAGGACGCAGGTGCAAACGATGTCGGCGGTACCGTTCAAAACTACGGCAGTATGTATGTAGACGGCTCGCTTAATGTTTATTCAAGCGACACTTATGCAATTAACTACATTGCACTTTCGTCACAACTTGATTCAAAAACCTTTATTGCCGGCGATTGCTATTCAAGCGGCGGTACGGTTACAATGCGTAATTCACTCTTTATGTGCGACGGCGACTTCATCTCAAGGCGTTGTGCAAGACTCGGTATTTCCGAATTGGTAAACAGTGAAGACGACCTTAATTCAAGTTCATATCTTTACATTGGCGGAAATATGGCTACAAGTACCAACGGTACAGGCAAAGCCGGTGATATTGCCGGTAGCTGGGGCGGCGTTTCCACATGGAACTACCTTGACATTTTCTCAAATGCAAGCATTTATGTAGCCGGTTCGTTCTTTACAAACAGTATCTTTACTCCGCATAAAAATGTAACTCTTATTGTTGACGGTAAGAATAAGGGTAAGGTTAACACCAAGACCAACTTCATTACATGGTTGCAGACGATTGCGAATAATGTTACACTTTCGCTCAACGGATACGACCCTGATGATTTTAAGTTTATTGTTAACAACAGATTTGATGTTCAGCAAACTCTTCGTGAGGGCAGAACAAAATCAATGCTCAACAGATTTTATGTTCACGGCAGTGCTTTCCTTAACGGCAGAGCAAAAATCTCCGATATGACAAAGTTCTATGTTTACGGTGACCTTGTAAACAGAACGGATATTATCGGCAAGATTACGGCGTTTGAAATCGGCAGAGCACTTAATGTTTCGGATGACGGCGACACCTGGGCATCAAAGGGCACCTTTATTGACGAAAACGACGAACCTCGCTTTGTCAGAAATGCAAAGGGTAATTTGATTCAAAATCCAAATTACGACTATAACTATGCAAACGCTTGTTATCTCTATGTTCGCGGCAAGCTGGATCTTGACAGAAAAGTAAATATTTATCCGGGCACAACGGTTAAAACCGGCAAGGATTACTCCCCTCGTGGTATGGTTAAACTTATGCACGATACGAGCGTATATTCGGGCGGTAAAATTTCCACACACAGATATATTGATGTCGGTCAATATTCGGAACTTTTTGCAAAGGAAAATATCAACGCTTGGAATTATATTTGTGTTCGTGAGCACGGTACGCTTTACAGCGGCGGAGATGTTAAGTGCGGAACTTCGTTTGAAGCTAAAACATTTTCAACAATCTATTCGTGCGGTTCTATCAAGGCAACTCTAAGCAATATTAAGATTCGTGACAACTCAACGGTATTCTGTGCCGGTAATATGACTGCACTCAGTTATATTGAACTCGGTAAGCACGATGAAAAGTATAAGGATACCTTGCGTGAGGAAACACCTAAATCGAGCGATAATGTATGTACATGTACGGGTAAGTGTTCAAAAGACGACCCTGACACAAGTTGCCCTGTATGTAAGAATGATTATTCAAAGTGTACAGCTCCTGTTGAATGTATTTGTTCAGAGCTTTGTACGGAAGATAAAAAGACCGAAGATTGCCCTGTATGTAAGAGCGACGGCGGCGATTGGCATAAGTGCCAAGCACAAAGTCCTGATAATCAGGAAAAGGAAACCTGCACCTGTACAATCGAATGTACCGAAAATGCAAAGAATTCGGATTGTCCTGTTTGTAAAAATGATTATACAAAGTGTGGATTTAAGAGTGACGAATCTGTGCTTGAAAACGATATTACAAGGGATCTTACGGATGATGCCGACGGCGGCGAGTTCTATATCGGTAAAAAGCTTGCGTCGTATACAAGCTATATCAGACAGTACGGCTTCTCAAGCACGGTTGTCGGACAGTATGTATTTGCAAATAAATACCTTACATTAAGAAGCAATTCGGATATGTGGGTTCTTCCGGAGGCGTATAATAACAACACTTATAAGTATGTTGTTAAAACCTTTGAAAGTGACGGCTCAATCCTCGGCGACATTATTAAGTACATCAAGGAAACAGCGTATAATCTTAAAGAAAAGCTTTCATTTAAGAACGGCTCGGTATATACGATGGGCGACTTGACTCTTAATAAAAACGCTTCTCTTATGGGCACTTACAATATGTATGCTTTTGGCAAGGCAACACTGTTGCATGATTCTCTTATATATTTCGGTCACGATGTTAAATTCTACGGACCGAGCCTTGATTTGATAGACGGTATCAAAAACGGCAGCTTTACAGGATTTAAGGCGGCAGGTGATGTTTATACAACCATGAGATGTACAAACAAGGCAAAGCATCCTACCGGCTACACGATTTATACAAAGAACTATGACCCTAACAAATCATATAAGTGCGATAAGTGTGGTGCTTCGCTCAGCAAGAGCACGGTTAAGCAAAATGTAACCTGTCCGGTAACGATTTATGCAAACAACGAAATAGTTGTTGCAACTTCTACCGACATGAGTATGTGTTATGCTGTTGCGTGCAACGGAGATGTAACTATATCCGACCCGTACGGAACATGTAATTATGACGACAGAAACATTTATCAATTGCCTAATGCTATTGCTTCGTACAACGGAAATATTACTTATAACACGATGTACGGCAAGATTGCGGCATTGTTCTATGCACCGTCACCTAATTCAACCGCAGAAAAGAAGGTCGGCAACATCAAACTTGACGGCTATTATCAGGAAATTTGGGGTTCTATAATCGGTGATACCGTATCGATTGATACATTCTATATCAATCTTCACAGATTCTCCAATTGGAGAACTATGGACCTTCAAATTGCAGAATCGGGTAATGTTTACCTTATTTCGCAGGCTGAATATGACAAGCAGGTCAACAATGTTGACGAGTCGTATTTGCATACCGGTAACACCCAGGATGAAAGCGAAGGCGGCGCATCACTTTTCTTTGACAAGGATGTGCTGAGCAACGGCTCAACAACCGGTCAGGGTACCGATGCAGGCAACTAAAATAAAAAAGGCAAAGACGATGGTGAAAATTATCGTTTTTGCCTTGTTTTAAGGAAGATTTAATGAAAAAAATATCAAAAAACCAAATTATAAAAATTGCTGTTGCCGTTCTTGTTTTGATTGTTGCAGGCGTTTCGATTTTTTTGATTAACGGTAAGCAAACAGGTTCAATCAGCAAGGGAAACAATAAACAGTATAATACTGAAACTTTGCAAAAAAATGAAGATTCCGTTATGCAGGGCGACCCATATGTTTTTTTGGGCTCCGATTTTACCTTTGGTGCAAAATCCGACGGTCAATCTTTTGTTGATTATCTCAAAGCCGTTGACGGTATAAAAGCTAAAAAGTACGGCGGCGAGGATTACAAACTCAACGGCAAGGACGAAAACACGCTTGTTTATGCTTTTAATAAGGCGGTAAAAAAGAATGTAAATCCAAATGTTGTTTTTTGCGAAGTGCCTGTTTGCAACGCAAGCGGCAAGCAGAAAAACGGCGAGCTTACAAACAGCTTTTATATCGGCGATTATGATACCACCACTCTTTACGGGGCAATGGAATATATTTGTGCAAGTGCAGAGCTTAACTGGGGCTGTAAGGTGGTTTTTATCACCTGTCCGAGTGATAATGAAAAGAAATATGCCGAGGTTGTCAATGCGGCAAATGCCGTTGCCGAAAAGTGGGGCACTAAGGTAATTAATTTTTATAATAATGACGAAATTTCTTTTGACAAAAAAGAAAAAAAGCTGTATTTGGTTGATGATTCTTCGCCTACAAAAGCAGGCTACAACAGCGTTTACGGCCCAAAGGTTGAAGAATTTATACAAAGGTATTTTTATTTCTAATGAACAAAATTTATTCAATGACCGTTGCCGAACTTACTTCGGCGGCGGTTGATTTTATTAAGCAAAATTATCCTAAAAGGTATAAAAAATCGCTTGAATTTAAGGACGAAAATGATGCCGCTCTCTGCCTTTGTGTCGGTGTGCTTTTTGACAATGCAGGCATAAAAGAGGACGAAGTTTTTTATACCGAAAACGGCAAACCGTACCTTAAAGATGGCAGATTTATATCGGTGTCACACAGCGGAAAATACTGCGTTTTGGCGGTGTTTGATATTCCTGTCGGCGTGGATATTGAAAGAGTCGGCAGGGTTAAAAAATCCGTGTCAAGCCGCTTTTTTACCGAAAACGAACAAGCGTGGGCAGGAGATGACGAAGTAAGGCTCACGGTTTTGTGGACGCTCAAAGAAGCGTTGTCAAAACTTACGGGTAACGGCGTAAAAATGCTGTATGACGGCATTGATGTTCTGCCGCTCACAAGAGGTAAATCAATTATACTTGACGGCAAAAAAATAACCGCCGAGCTTCAATTTCTCGGCGATTATGTGTTGGCGATTATAAAATCAAATTAATACAAAATGCTTTTAAACACGGCTTAACGCTGTGTTTTATTTTTGTCTTTTTTTTCATTCGGGTCTTTCATTGTCAGCGAAATTCGCTTTTTGTCAACATCAACGGAGAGCACCCAAACGGTTACAATGTCGCCTACTTTAAGCACATCCGACGGATGCTTGATGTAGCGGTTTGTGATTTGGCTGATGTGCACAAGTCCGTCTTGATGCACGCCGATGTCAACAAACGCACCAAAATCGATAACATTTCTGACCGTGCCGTTGAGTTCCATTCCGGCTTTCAGGTCCTCCATGCCCATAACATCTGTGCGTAAAAGCGGCTTTGGCAGTTCATCTCTTGGGTCACGGCCCGGTTTTGAAAGCTCGCTTACAATGTCAACGAGGGTCGGCTCGCCGATGTCAAGCTTTTGTGCAAGTGCCGATGTGCCGATTGTTTGCACCTGTGACTGAAGTTTTGTGATGTTGCCCGATTTGATGTCGTTTTCGGACACATCGCAAAGGCTCAAAAGTTCCTTTGCGGCGGCATAGCTTTCAGGGTGAACGGCTGTGTTGTCAAGCACATTTTTGCTTTCGGCAACACGCAAAAATCCTGCGCATTGCTCAAACGCCTTAGGTCCTAATTTTGCTACCTTTTTGAGTTGACTTCTTGATGTGAATGAGCCGTTTTCTTCACGGTACGCAACAATGTTTTTTGCCACCGCACTTGACACACCGGCAACTCTTGAAAGTAATTGCGGTGATGCGGTGTTGAGGTCAACGCCAACGCTGTTTACACAGCTTTCAACCACACCGTCAAGCTCTGCCGACAATTCCTTTTGCGGCATATCGTGTTGATACTGACCTACTCCGATTGCCTTTGGGTCGATTTTTACAAGTTCGGCAAGCGGGTCTTGGAGTCGTCTTGCAATGCTCACGGCACTACGCAAGCTGACATCGAATTGCGGAAATTCCTCCGCAGCAAGTTTTGACGCACTGTAAACGGAAGCACCTGCCTCGCTTACAACCATATATGTTATGCCGCAGTCAAGTTCCTTGATGAGTTCAGCGGCAAAAACCTCGGTTTCGTGCGACGCCGTGCCGTTGCCGATGGCAAACATTTTTACATTGTGCTTTTTCACAAGTGCGGTGATTGTTTTTTTCGCTTCGTCAATTTTGTTGTGCGGCGGTGCAGGGTAGATAACGCCCGTGTCGAGCACCTTGCCCGTTTCGCTGATAACGGCAACCTTACAGCCTGTGCGATAGCCGGGGTCAAGCCCGATTGTTACATTGCCCTTAACAGGCGGTTGCATAAGGAGTTGGCGTGTGTTTTCGCCAAAAACTTTTATTGAAGATTCGCAGGCTTTGTCGGTTAGTTCGTTGCGGATTTCTCGCTCGATTGACGGGAATATAAGACGGCTGAACGAATCCTCCACCGCTTCAATTACAAGGTCGGTCGCCTTTGTGTTGTTTTTGCAGTGAATATTGAACAAAAGGTCGGTGGCAATCGTTTTGTCAAAGTCGATTGAAACCTTGAGTTTGCCCTCTTTTTCGCCTCTGTTAACAGCCAAAACCCTGTGTCCTGCAATGGATTTTACAGGCTCGCTGTATTCTTTGTACATTTCGTACACGCCGAGGTCGTCATCTGCTCCTTTTGATGTGAGCATACCGTTGTTGTGCACTGCGTAGCGGATGAGTTTTCTGCCGTTCGGGTCGTCCGATACAAGTTCTGCAATGATGTCCTTTGCACCTTGAAGTGCACTTTCAATATCAGGCACCTCATCGGTCAGGTAGTCCTCTGCCAAAATTTCGGGAGCAGGAGTGCCTTTTTCCTGTGCGTAAATTGCATTTGCCAATGGTTCAAGTCCGAGTGCTTTTGCAACGGAAGCCCTTGTTTTTCTCTTTGGACGGAACGGACGGTATATGTCTTCAAGTTCTGTCATCGTCTTTGCGTTTTCGATGGATTTTGCAATGTCGTCCGTCATTTTCTCCTGTTCTGTGATTGACGCAATGATTTTTTCTTTTTGCTCTTCAAGTGAACGGAGATAATTCAGCCTGTCGTTTAACTCTCTTAAAAGTTGGTCGTCAAGTGAGCCTGTGGCTTCTTTTCTGTATCGTGCGATGAACGGAATTGTATTTCCGTCATCAATGAGTTTCACCGTGTTTTCTGCCTGCCACGGCTTGAGCGAAAATTCAAGCTCTAATTGTTTTACTATATCCATAGTTACTTCCTTTTTTATGTGATATATTCAGTTTACCAAAAAAATTCGGTTGTTTCAAGAAAATTTAATGCCATGATTTTTGGTAATATTAACTAAAAAAACATAGAGTTTTTCTATTGCCTGATTTTGATTGTGCCTTGAATATTGCCTATATTATATATTATAATTAAAAGGGTGTGTTAAGATTTTAACAAACGAATGAAAAACAAACTTATTTTGTTGGAGGGAATTATGAGCAAAGCAATTATTGCGGTAGCAGGCAAGGGCGGAGTAGGCAAAACTTCACTGTCTGCAACTATTGTCAGATGTCTTGTAGAAAAGTATCCGGATAAAAAAATTTTGGCTATTGATGCCGACCCGGCTGTCGGTCTTTCCACGGCACTCGGTATTGATGTTAAAATGACAATCGATGACATCAGAAAAGAAATTATCGCTTCCGTTGACGAGGGCGACACAAGAAGTGCGGTTGAACTTTTGGGAGAAGCAAAGTTCAGAATTTTTGATGCACTTGTGGAAACAAACGGATTTTCGTTTATTGCAGTCGGCAGACCCGAAACTGCGGGTTGCTATTGCAAGATTAATTCGTATCTCAAGGAAGTAATTTCCATTTTGGCAGAGCAGTTTGATTATGTTGTAATCGACGGCGAAGCAGGTATTGAGCAGATTAACCGCCGTGTTATGGAAAAGGTTACTCACCTTCTTCTTGTAACCGACCCGAGCAAAAAGGGCTGTCAGGTTATCAACACAATCAAGAGTGTTGCCGATGATTTGGTTATGTATGAAAAAATCGGAGCAATCGTCAACCGTATGGCAGACGAGTCGCTCAAAGATTATATCGACACAAACGGCATTGAGGTTTTGTCGTATATCGGTGATGACAAAAATCTTTCTATGTTTGACATTCAGGGCGAAAATATATTCAATCTTCCGGAGGAGTCAAATGTGGTTGTCGGAGTTAAACAAGCACTTGAAAAAATTGAGGTACTGTAATGAGAGATTTAAAACACCTTATTTATTTTGAAAATTTGCTTCAGGAAGCAAACAATGAGCTTGTACAGCAGGCTGTTAAGGACGGCAAAAAAGCTGTTGCCTATACCTGCTATCACATTCCGGAGGTTTTGCTTAATGTCGGCGATTGCTTTTCGGTCAGACTTCGTGCTCCGAGAACCGGCTCGCTCGATATTGCCACTTACTATATGAGTTCCTATCTTTGCGGTTATTCAAAGGCTCTTGTTGAAAGAGGCATTGAGGGCGGTTACAATTTTTTGTCCGCATTCATCGGCTCCGAGTCGTGCTCCGAAATGAACAGAGCATATGAGCATTTTGAAGTGCTCAATTTGGTTAACAATCCCGATTTCTTTGTAAGCATTTCGGATATTCCGTTCAAGATTGCACCGCACACCGTTAAGCATTACAAAAATCAAATTCAAACAAAGGTGCTCGACCGACTTCACGAGGTGTACGGCGTTGACATCAGCGAGGCTTCGCTCCGCAAGGCGGTTGAGGAACACAACGAGGTTTGCCGCCTTATTACGGAAATCGGTGAGTACAGAAAAGAGGACAATCCGAGAATTACGGGCTATGAATTTCATGTTATCAATCTTGTTACATATTGCTGTCCTAAGTATTTGATTCTTGACAAACTTCGTGAAACGGCTGAAGAACTCAAAACAAGAGAGCCTGACGAGAAAAAGAACTTTAGGGCAAAGGTTGTTGTTGTCGGCTCGGAAATGGACGACCCCGACTTTACAAAGCTGTTTGAAGAAGCCGGTGCACTTGTTGTTGCGGACAGATTTTGTTTCGGTTCGCTTCCGGGCAGAGAAGAAATTCATCTCACCGATGACGGCGATGTGCTTGAACAAATCATTCTTCACTATATGAAAACCTGCCAATGTCCTCGCTATATGTCGCAGGATAAGGTTCAGGGCAGACGAGATTATGTTAAGCATTTGGTAGAAGAATATCATGCAGACGGCGTTGTTTACGAACAACTTAAATTCTGTGAATATTGGGGATATGAGAGGGCACTCGCTTCTCACATTATTACAAACGAAATGGGTATTCCGTCCGTTACCGTTGACAGGCAGTACACGGCTAACGCTTCGGGACAGCTTCGTACAAGAATTCAGGCTTTTGTTGAAAGCCTTGAAATTAAGAGAATTCAAAAAGCAAAGGAGGGTAAGTAATGAGCATTTGGCGTAATAAGCCGAAAAATCTCGGCAACCTTCATCAAGACAAAACAGGTCTTTTAAAGCACAGAGAGTGGCGTGGAATTTCCGACACGCTCTATGACTATTACCGCTGGCTTATCACATGGAAGGATATGGCAGTTATGGTTGCAAAGGCTCCCGTTTCCACGGTTAAGGGTATTTACAATTATCGTTGGATGGCAAGCTATCTTTCCGCTCCTGCTTGGATAGACAGACACACCGAGGGTCTTCGAGGCACACAGCTTCGTATCACTCACCTTCATTTTAACGGTCTTGTTCGTCCTACAACGGATATGATTAATTACCTCCTTGCAAACGATAAGCATTTTCACAAGCATTCAAAGATGTCTGACAGAACGGTTAATGTTGATGAGATTTTCTCATCCGAGATTATGGCAGGCTTCCCTAATCTTAAAGACAATCATGTTACAACCGTGCCTATCTTCCTGTCATCAATGGTAGATCAAAACATTACTCCGCCTTACCTTGATATTACAGAAAGTTACGGCGTTCCTGCCGATGTTTGCCCGCTTCCGTCAGCCGAAGCCGGCGTTGCAATCAATGACGATTATCCTATGCTCGGCAAATGTTCGATTACATGCAATATGCCTTGCGACGGCTCGGTTATGAACTCCGCTTATATCGACAGAAGATTTAACATTCCGACCCATGTGTGCAATGTTCCGCTTCGCTACAACGGTGAAGATGTTCAGGAATACGCATTGCAGGAGGTTAAGGATGTTATCACCTTTATTGAAGAACAGACGGGCGAAAAGTTTGATTGGGATGCTTTCTTCTCCGCAATGAAGAAGTACAACAAACAGCTTGAATACGAAATTCAAAAGTGGGATATAAACAAAACCGATTATCCTCAAATGACCGGCGCAACATTTTGGCTTTACCGTCTTTTCTACTTCCACATTTCCGGCGGTATGGACGACAGATTTTTGAAGATAGACAAAAAAGTTAACAAGCTTATGATGAAGGGCTATGAAAAAAGAGAGATGTGCTCAAAGGAAATGCGTCACAGAGCAATCGTTTGGTCTTGCCCGGCTAACTATTACACTTCTCTTGCAAATTGGCTTGAAAACTGCTGGGGCGTAAATGTTGTAATGGATATGGAAACAATGATTTCCTACATTATGTACGACACCGAGGACAAGGACGCGGCTCTTACCACTTTTGCAAAAACTCTTCAGCGTACCACAATGCGTAAGCACACAAAGGGCGGTTATCAAAATGTTGTTGATGAACTTTGGAACATTGTTGACGAGTACAATGCCGATATGGTAATTATGTACGACCAAATTTCGTGTAAGGGCATGGACGGTCTTGTCGGTATATTTGACGACCAGGCAAGAGAAAGAGGCATTCACTTTATTTGGGTTCCGCAGGACCTTATGGACCCTCGTACCGTATCACGCCGAGATATGCGTGAAAACATCAACAAGTATATGACAACAGTTATGCACGAAGAACCGGTTGACCCTACATTGGTTGACTTTGATGATACATTGTCGTGGTAAGCAGAAAGGATAACAGATTATGAAATATTTTGGCGGATGCGATGTAGGCTCTACATATGCAAAATGCGTTATTTTGGATGAAAACGGAAAAATGGTTGCAGACGCAACCGTAAGAAGCAAGATTAATCCGGTTGCAAGTGCCGAACTTGCACTCGGTGAGGCTATCGGTAAGGTTGAGGGACTTAATTCCGCACAGGATTTAGCTTATCTCATCGGTACCGGCTACGGCAGAAACAAGGTGCCGTTTGCCGATGAAAACATTTCGGAAATCAGCTGTCACGCTATGGGCGTTCATGTAACCGACCCAAGCGTAAAGGCTATTATAGATATCGGCGGTCAGGATGTTAAGGGCATTGCCATCGACTCCGACGGTACGGTTAAAAACTTTGCAATGAACGACAAGTGTGCAGCAGGTACGGGCAGATTTTTCGAGGCTATGGCAAATGCGTTTGAAATGAGCCTTCCCGAGTTCTGTCAGCTTTCGCTCAAGGCTAAAAATACTATTCCGATTACCGCACAATGCACTGTTTTTGCCGAGAGTGAGGTTATCTCTCTTGTAGGCGAGGGTAAGCCTATGGACGAAATTGCCGCAGGTATTCAGCTTGCCGTTGCAAAGAGATGTTTTGTTATGGCTAAAAAGGCAGGCGCTACCGATAGCATTACTCTTACGGGCGGTTGTGCAAAGAACGAAGGACTTAAAAAAGCTATCGAAAAGGTGCTTAAAATCAAGGTTGTCAATCTCAAAACCGACCCTCAGCTTATGGGTGCGCTCGGTGCGGCAGAATATGCAAGACAGAAAGGGATGGCATAATGATGAAATCTGCATTTATATTTGTATGTGTATTTTTGGCACTTTTTATTGCAACATTTTCGGTGTACTATTTCAATTTGGATATGAAGCTTGTAAGGGTGATTTACGACAAACTTCAGGTTCACTATGACAATTTGGAAAAGGACAGAAAACTGTAATGGTGCTTTATGACGGCTTTATAAATAGGCTGAATGAGCTTGTTGAAGATAAAAAAGAACTGCCCCGTTCAACAAAAGAATTGCAAAGCGGCAGTAAAAATGATATTATCTTTGGCAGGGACACGGCGTTTGAACTCGGCGGAAGTCAAAAGCCCTGCGTTTCAACTCTTGCCGTGAGCAACGATATGCACTTTTCAAACCAGGCGTATCTTGTGGGCAGGGATTTGCCGCAGATAACGGGGGATTCTCCGTTTGGCAAAATCGTGCTTGTTGAGATTGACGAGCAAACGGATGACGATACCGCATTTAACACCATTAAGGAACTTGAGCAGATAAAGTACAAATTTTATGTTCGTGATTTTATGACAAGAGCGTCTGCTCTTAATATGCGTGAACAGATAAGAGTCGGCAAAAATGCTGTAAAAAGCGGTGTTTCTTTTGCCGATTACGGTCAAAAGTTGATTGATACTTTTTTGCAAAACGAAAAGGTCAAAAGCGTTGAGGTCGTTTTTCTCACCGATTTTGACGGTTATAAGGAACTCAATTCCGTTGCCGAAAAAATCAAGGAAACTACCTCTGCCCTCAACCACATTCTTGACAATGTTATGTTTGACTGTTCAACCTGCAACCTAAAGCCTATTTGTGATGAAGTTGAGGGAATGAAAGAACTTCATCAAAAACATAAATGATATTGGAGAAAAATTATGAATACGATTTTTTTCACGAGCGAAAAAGAGGAAAAGTACGCAAAAGCGTGCCTTGCCTTTGCTGAAAAGCTCGGACTTATTGATGACAGTAGCATTGACGCTCTTAAATCAAGATGCGAAAAGGAAAACGAAAAGCGTAAAAATGCTCTTGCAAAAGGCGAGATTGTTTACGGCTTAAAGCAGTTTACGCTTTCCGTTTATCTTGATTGGGAGCTTACACGCTTCAAGTTGGATTTTGTTTCCGAGAAAAAAGGCATTAATTATAGTTACAAGCCTATTGAAAAAGCTCAGCTTAAAGATTTTTACAAATCAAACAAGGACTTGTTCACCCGTTATAACGGCGACAAGTTCAGATTTAAGGAATCAAGGGATGTAGTTTACAAAAAGATAAGAGAGGAGGAGTATGAAAATGAAGTCAACAACATATTACGCAAGCTCTCTTAACGGCAACGACAACAATGACGGACTCACACCCGAAACCGCCTTTTTAACTCTTGACAAGGTCAATTCGCTTAAAATAAATCCGGGCGATAAGATTTTGCTTGAATACGGCTCGGTGTTTAACAATCAGTTTTTGCACCTCAAAAACTGCGGCAGTATTGACGGCGAGGCTATCGAAATTGCTCCTTACGGCGAGGAGGGCAGAATGCCTTTTATCAACACAAACGGTGAGGGCGTTTGGCATCAGGATTACGGCACAAAGCTTGATTTCGGCGGTCATGTTTACAAGGGTGATGTAAGTTCCTCCGTTCTTCTCTACGATGTGGAAAATATTGTTATTCACGATATAGAAATTGCAAACAAAGAGGAGTTTACAACTCCCGAGGCGTACAGCGACCCTGACAAGAGGGACAGAACAGGCGTTGCCGTTGTTGCTCAAAACAGAGGTACGCTTCATTCAATCACGCTCAAAAATCTTTTTGTTCACGATGTAAACGGCAATGTTTACAACAAGCATATGAACAACGGCGGTATTTATATGACGGCATTCAAGCCGGAGGACGAAAGCAAAACAGGCGTTGCAAGATATGACGGTGTAACCGTTGAAGGCTGTTTTGTAAAGAATGTCAGCAGATGGGGCATAGCGGTCGGCTATTCCTATCGCCACGCAGATTTTGCAGGCAAGGAACTTAAAGAGGAAACCTTTGAGAAATACGGCAACCTCAACATTTTGATTACAGGCAACTACACAAAGAATATCGGCGGTGACGCAATCACGCCTATGTATGCACTCACTCCGCTTGTTGAACACAATGTTTCGGACACTTGTGCAACCGAGATGAACGACCGTGTTTACACCAAGCCGGGCAAGAGAATGGGCAAAGTTGCGGCGGCGATTTGGCCGTGGAAGTGCAAAAATGCTTTGCTCCAATATAACGAGGGCGTAGACACAAAGCTCAATCAAGATGGTATGCCGTGGGATGCCGATTCGGGTGACGGAACTACATATAAGTACAATTATTCAAGGCTCAACGAGGGCGGATGTATGATGTTCTGCCTCGGCGAAGCCGTGCATAATACATTTGTCAATAATGTAAGCTATGACGATTTGGGCGGAATTTTAAGTCCGTCGGGCAATCCTGACGCTTATGTTGCGGACAACGAATTCTATATGCGTAAGAGTGTTCCGCTCAAACGCAAGAGAAATCACGGCAAAATGACGCTTAAAAATAATAAAATAGAAATTATAGATTAACGAGGTATAACTATGGCACAAAACAAAGGCAGAGTAACCATTCCAACCGATATGGATGTGGTTAAGGAAACCCTTGAAATTATGGACGAATGGGGTGCAGACGCAATCCGTGACTGTGACGGCACAGAGTTCCCACAGGAGCTTAAAGACACAGGTGCAAAGATTTATGCAACCTATTACACCACAAGAAAAGATAACGAATGGGCAAAGGCAAATCCTGATGAAATTCAGCAGATGTACATTATGACTCCGTTTTACACAGCAACCGAGTCAACTCTTGAAATTCATCTTATGAATCATCTTTATCCCGATATGCTCAAAGTCAACAACCGTGACGACATCACAAGATGGTGGGAGGTTATCGACCGCACAACAGGTGAGGTTGTTGCTCCGACCGATTGGGGATATGATGAGGCAACGGGCAATGTAACAATCAACAAGTGTACACCGTTCCACGAGTATACGGTAAGCTTTCTTGCTTACATTATGTGGGACCCGGTTCATATGTACAACGCTGTTGTCAACGAGTGGAAAGATGTTGAACCGCAGATTACCTTTGATGTTCGTCAACCAAAGACAAGAGCACATTCGCTTGACAGACTTCGCAGATTCCTTGACACTCACGATTATGTTGATGTTGTCAGATTTACAACATTTTTCCATCAGTTCACTCTTGTGTTTGATGAATTTGCAAGAGAAAAATTTGTTGATTGGTTCGGCTATTCGGCATCCGTAAGCCCGTATATCCTTGAACAATTTGAAAAAGAAGTCGGCTACAAGTTCCGTCCTGAGTTCATCATTGACCAGGGCTATATGAACAATACTTATCGTATCCCGTCAAAAGAATTTAAGGATTTCCAAAAGTTCCAAATGCGTGAGGTTGCCAAACTTGCCAAAGAAATGGTGGATATTGTTCACGAGTACGGCAAGGAAGCAATGATGTTTATGGGCGACCACTGGATTGGTATGGAGCCGTTTATGGATGACTTTGCATCAATCGGTCTTGATGCTGTTGTAGGCAGTGTCGGCAACGGTGCAACACTTCGTCTTTTCAGCGATATTAAAAATGTAAAATATACCGAGGGCAGATTCTTGCCGTATTTCTTCCCTGATGTTTTCTGTGAGGGCGGCGACCCTATTTATGAAGCAAAGGTAAATTGGGTAACGGCAAGACGAGCAATTTTGAGAAGCCCTATTCAGCGTATCGGTTACGGCGGTTATCTCAAACTTGCACTCAAATTCCCTGAGTTTGTTGATTACATCAAGGGCGTTTGCGATGAGTTCCGCACACTTTATGATAACATTCAGGGCGTAACTCCTTATTGCGTAAAGAAAGTTGCAGTGCTCAACTGTTGGGGCAAGATGCGTTCTTGGTCAAATCATATGGTTCACCACGGCCTTTATTACAGGCAGAACTATTCTTATTTCGGTGTTATCGAGGCTTTGAGCGGTGCTCCGTTTGATGTTTCGTTCATCAGCTTTGATGATATTAAGAGTGACAACAACTTCCTCGACAAGTTTGATGTTATCATCAATGTCGGCGATGCAGACACGGCACAGTCGGGCGGCGAATATTGGGCAGATGAGCAAATCATCACAGCCGTTAAAAAGTTCGTATTCAACGGCGGCGGATTTATCGGTGTCGGCGAGCCTGCCGCTCATCATTGGCAGGGCAAGTTCTTCCAACTCAATGATGTTTTGGGCGTTGAGGAAGAAAACGGCTTCACTCTCAACACTCGCAGATACAACACCGAGGAACACAGAGATCACTTCATCCTTGCAGATACCGAAAACGGCAATGTTGATTTCGGCGAGGGCAAGAAGAATATTGTTGCTCTTGACGGCACAACCGTTCTTGTTCAAAATGCAACCGAACTTCCGTTTGCCGTAAGACACGCAGAAGAAGTTCAGATGGCTGTCAGAGAATTCGGCAAAGGCAGAGGCGTTTATATCAGCGGACTTCCGTATTCGTTCGAGAACAGCCGTGTGCTTTACCGTGCGGTTTTGTGGAGTGCTTCGGCAGAGGACGAGCTTCATTGCTGGTATTCAACAAACTACAATGTTGAGGTTCACGCTTATGTTAAAAACGGCAAGTATTGTGTTGTAAATAACACTTATGAGCCACAGGACACAACTGTTTATGTCGGCAACGGCACAAGTTTTGAACTTCACCTTGAAGCAAACGAAATCAAGTGGTACCAAATTTAATTATGTATTAAAAATATCGGGGCTTTTGCGATTGGTTTTGGTCGTAAAAGCTCCGATTTGCGTTAAAATTCTTTCTTAATTTACCAAAAAGTAAAAATTCTTAAACATTTGTTAAAAATTTAACAATACTTATTTAAAATTTTGTGGTATAATATAGAAAATTGATAAAGAAAAAACGGAGGTTTTCACTATGGCTAACAGAATAGTACTTAACACGGTTTCATATCACGGCAAGGGTGCAATCAAGGAAATTGCTCCTATTGCTCAATCAAAGGGATGGAAGCACATTTTTGTATGTTCCGACCCTGACCTTATCAAGTTCGGCGTTACTTCAAAGGTAACAGACCTTCTTGACGAAGCAAAAATTCCATACACAGTTTATTCGGGTATCAAGCCAAACCCAACAATCGAAAATGTTGTTGACGGTGTAGAAAGCTTCAAGGCTTGCGGTGCAGATTCAATCATCGCTATCGGCGGCGGTTCTTCAATGGACACAGCAAAGGCTATCGGTATCATCATTGCAAACCCTGAATTTGCAGATGTTCGTTCACTTGAGGGCGTTGCTCCTACAAAGAATCACGCTGTTCCTACAATCGCAGTTCCAACAACAGCAGGCACAGCTGCCGAGGTTACAATTAACTATGTAATCACAGATGTTCAAAAGGAAAGAAAGTTTGTTTGCGTTGACGAAAACGATATTCCTGAATATGCGGTTGTTGATCCTGATATGATGTCATCAATGCCAAAGGGTCTTACGGCTTCAACAGGTATGGATGCACTCACACACGCTATCGAGGGCTACACAACAAAGGGCGCTTGGGAAATGTCTGATATGTTCCATCTTGAGGCAATTAAACTTATTGCAAAGCATCTCCGTGGTGCAGTTGAAAACAAGCCTGAGGACAGAGAGGGCATGGCACTTGCGCAGTATATCGCAGGTATGGGCTTCTCAAATGTCGGTCTTGGCATTGCTCACTCAATCGCTCACACACTCGGTGCTCACTACGACACACCTCACGGTGTTGCTTGTGCTATGATGCTTCCTATTGTTATGGAATACAACGAGGACTTCACAGGCGAAAAGTACAGAGAAATTGCTCGTGCTATGGGTGTTGAAGGCGTTGACGAAATGTCACAGGAAGAATACAGAAAGGCTGCCGTTGACGCAGTTAAAAAGCTTTCTGCCGATGTAGGCATTCCGGCTGTTAACGAAAAGGTAAGAGAAGAAGACCTTGATGTTCTTGCAGCAGACGCATACGCAGACGCTTGCCGTCCGGGTAACCCAAGAGATACAAACGAAGCAGAGCTTAAAGAGCTTTACAAAAAGATTATGGCATAAGCCGTAATTTGTAACATTTCATAAATAAAGCGACTTGGATTTGATTTTCCAAGTCGCTTTTTATGTTGCTATATGCAGTTAAATATGATACTATAAAATTGCATTAAATATTGGAGAAATTGTTTTATGGAATTGTTATATGCAGTTTTCTTTTTGTTGTTTCTGTATAAAATTGAATTCGGAGTCAGCGATGAATTTATGTCTAAGGATTATACAACTTATCTTCGAGGGATTTTTGCATTGACAATTATGTTGTGTCATATCAGAATAACAGATTTTGCTCCGCTGAATGTTTTTAATTATTTAGGCTATCCCATTGTCGGCATATTCTTTTTCCTGTCAGGCTATGGTATGCTGACAAGAATAAAGCAGATCGGCATTGATAACTATATGAACGGATTTATATTAAAACGCTGTGTACCGCTGTTTGTTGAATATATTTTTGTGTGGATTTTCAATTTCGTTTGTATGTTTTTAGTATCGGGGAATTTTGATTTCCTTAAAGGAATAATTACACATTATTCATGGTTTATTATTATGATTGAAGTGCTGTATATTGTGTTTTACATCGGATATAAACTGTTTAAAGACAATTTGAAGGGATTAATTATATTTGTAACAATTTTTGAATTGGCTTTAATAATAGCTTTATCGGCATTTGGAGTGGGTAAGTACTGGTACTTAAGTTTGCTATGCTTCAGCGGAGGTATGATTTACAGCGTTATCAACTTGAACAAAGAAAAGACATTGCCGTTAATATTTGTCTTTGGTGCACTTGCGGTTGTTGCAACCGATGCAAAATATGTTTTGAGTGACAAACCAAAGATTATAGTGCTTTGGGCATTAATTTATAATGTTTCGGTTTTATCTTTGGCAATAGTTGTATTATCGGTCGGAAAATACATTCGGTTTAAAAACCCCGTGTTTGAATTGTGCGGAAAGATGTCACTTGAAATTTATTTGTTGCATGGTGTATTTCAGTATGTATTTAAAGAAATCAAACCGATATATAATAACAGCTTGCTGTACGGTGCAATGATAATTCTGTGCACTCTGCTTATGTCTTATGGATTAATGAAACTAAAAACAATTAAATTAAAAAAGCAGGTATAAAATATAAGAACTGTGATATGAATTTAATTCATTTATCACAGTTCTTTTTGTTATGCTTTTCGCTTCTTTGACCCTACGATGAATGGGATATATTTGTTTACAAGAGTGCAAATCGGTGCAAGAACAATCAAAGTAAACAGCGTTACAGCCGAATAAATGAGTATGCCTTTGTGCGTGTTACTGAGGAGTTTTGCATCAAATTTAGGAGATACAAAGGTGCTCAGCAAGAACATTATCAGCTTGCAAGCCGGAATATGGAATGCGTAGTAAAAAATAGTGTTTTGACCGAATTTAACCACAAACTTCGGGAACTTCATAAAACTGAAGAATATGAAAAATGCAAGCACGCCGCTGTATACAACCAGCATATCGTAAAAATATGAGCAGTAGAGCGATGAAAAAAGATTTATGTAGTTGAATTTGCCTGTGTGGTATTTGTACAAGGCAGGCAGTGCAAGAAAAATTATCATAGAAATTGTTGCGATTATAATAAGGTAGTTCTTTTTTACAAGTGCAAGAAAAGATTTTAGGTAGTAGCCGAAAACGCACATCGGATAAGCCACAAAAACGGCGTTTACCGCCATAAATATATGTTTGTCGGTGATGCAGAAGTAACCTAAAACAAGCGAAATCACGGCACTTATTATCACTGTTGCATCGTTGTTTTTTGTGATTTTAAAGATAATGAACATCAAAAAGTTGCACAGGAACAATGTAGGGAAAAACCACATTATTTTGCCCATACATATCAAGTCGAGCGAGTATTTTATCCACTCGGTGAATGTGCCTTGGTATGTGAATAAATCGAATATGCACAATATTACCGACAGGCAAAGGTAGGGCACGAGTATTCGTTTTGAGCGGGTAATCAAAAATTCTTTAACGCTCATTTGTTTTTTAGGATTAAACACAAATCCCGATGCCGCAAAAAACAGCGGCAGCTTCAAAAAGCTTGTGTACATTACAAATGTTGTAAACCCGTTCAGCCCCAAATGAACAAAAATTACAAATGCCATTGCAACGGCTTTGATTGCGTCAAGCCAGTCATACCGCGGCTTTTGCAAAGGCGTGCTGTTTTCTCCCATAATTCAACCTCTTATAATTAATATGTAATGATTATATCATATTACATAACCTTGTTCAATACAGCAAAAACGCCCGGAACAAATCCGAGCGTTTTTATTATTTGGCATATATAATGTTAATACCAATATAAGTCATCATCTTTTTTATTATTTTTTTCTAAGTTTGGCTCTTTTTTTCTTAATGGGCAATTTGAAGCTATGAAACATTTTGATAAGTAATACGGACTCTTTTTGTTTCTGCAAATTCTGCCATTTTCATCAAGGAAAACACAATTTGCCGGTTTTGATTTTTTTGTATCATTGTGAAATTCATTATGCCATCCAAAATCAGAAAATTTACCTTTACCCGCCATATTATCTCCAATCCTATTAATGTAAATACTGTTGTGACAGTCTTACTAAATTTGATTATTGTTGATTTTTTATTTAGGCTTTTAACTTATGTGTTAATTATATCACAACATAATTATTTTGGCTATAATAAAAAACGCTTGGGAGAGAAATCCCAAGCGTAATTTTACAATTTATTTTGATGAATTTTTGGCGAATATCCGATTTTTCATCAAATTTTTGCGGTTGTGTCAAGACTCCAAAAAGCCCCGAAACCCTTTATTAGAGAGCCTCTGCGACAGCAACTGCACAAGCTACGGTAGCACCAACCATAGGATTGTTACCCATACCGATAAGACCCATCATCTCAACGTGAGCAGGAACTGATGAAGAACCTGCGAACTGTGCGTCTGAGTGCATACGACCCATTGTGTCTGTCATACCGTATGATGCAGGACCTGCAGCCATATTATCAGGGTGAAGTGTACGACCTGTACCGCCGCCTGATGCAACTGAGAAGTACTTTTTGCCTGCTTCAAGTCTTTCCTTCTTATATGTGCCTGCAACAGGGTGCTGGAATCTTGTTGGGTTTGTTGAGTTACCTGTGATAGAAACATCAACATTTTCTTTCCACATGATTGCAACGCCTTCTGTTACATCGTTTGCACCGTAGCAGTTAACCTTTGCACGAAGACCGTCTGAATATGCCTTGCGGAATACTTCCTTAACTTCGCCGGTGTAGTAATCCATCTCGGTTTCAATATATGTGAAGCCGTTGATTCTTGCGATAATCTGTGCAGCGTCCTTGCCAAGACCGTTAAGGATAACACGGAGAGGCTTTTGTCTAACCTTGTTTGCCTTTTCAGCAATACCGATAGCACCCTCAGCGGCAGCAAATGATTCGTGACCTGCAAGGAATGCGAAGCACTCTGTTTCTTCTTCAAGGAGCATCTTGCCGAGGTTACCGTGGCCAAGACCAACCTTACGCTGATCAGCAACAGAACCAGGGATGCAGAATGACTGAAGACCTTCGCCGATAGCGGCAGCAGCTTCAGCAGCTGACTTTACGCCCTTCTTGAGAGCGATTGCACAACCAACTGTGTATGCCCACTTTGCGTTTTCAAAGCAGATTGGCTGAATGCCTTCAACGATTTTGTAAGGGTCAAAACCCTTAGCCTGGCAGATTTCTCTGCACTCTTCGATTGATTTAATATCGTATTTTTCAAGAACAGCAAGGATTTGCTTTTCTCTTCTTTCATATGATTCAAATAAAGCCATTATAATATCCTCCTACTCTTATTCTTTTCTTGGGTCGATAACCTTAACAGCGTCAGCAACACGGCCGTATTGACCCTGAGCCTTTTCAAATGCTGTGTTTGCATCGTCGCCTGCTTTGATGAAGTCCATCATCTTGCCGAAGTTAACGAACTTGTAGCCGATGATTTCGTTGTCCTCATCAAGAGCAATGCCTGTTACATAACCGTCTGTCATTTCGAGGTAGCGAGGACCTGCCTTGCGAGTACCGTACATAGTACCAACCTGTGAACGAAGACCTTTACCGAGATCTTCAAGACCTGCACCGATTACCAAACCGTCATCAGAGAAAGCACTCTGTGTACGGCCGTAAACGATTTGGAGGAAGAGTTCTCTCATTGCTGTATTGATAGCGTCACAAACAAGGTCTGTGTTGAGAGCTTCAAGAATTGTTCTGCCAGGGAGGATTTCTGATGCCATAGCAGCAGAGTGAGTCATACCTGAGCAACCGATTGTTTCTACAAGAGCTTCTTCAATTACGCCGTTTTTAACATTAAGTGTGAGCTTGCAAGTACCCTGCTGTGGAGCACACCAACCTACACCGTGTGTAAAGCCGGAAATATCCTTGATTTCCTTTGCCTTAACCCACTTTGCTTCTTCCGGGATAGGAGCAGCACCGTGAGCAACGCCCTGTGCTACAGGACACATTGTTTCAACTTCATGTGAATAAACCATTTTCTAAACTCCTTACTTTTAATTTAGAATAAATTTTTAAAATTTACCGTCTTTATTATACCCAATAAGTTTCTTGTATTCAAGTAAAAATATAAATATTAAGCATTTTTTGACAAATTATACACAAAAAAGTTATATATACACTCTTTAATTATAAGTTTTTAGTATATACTTATTATAATATGGTTGAAAATACCTTTTTTCTGTGATATTATTATGATGTATTTTAATGCTTTGGTACAAAGCACAATTCGTTTATTGGGAGAAATAGTATGACTAAAGATGAGCATAAGTTTTTGTTTTCGGTAATTATGCCGATTTACAATGTAGAGGATTATATCGAAGAGGCGATTTTGTCACTTGTTAATCAAACGATAGGCTTTGACAAAATTCAGCTTATTATGATTAACGACGGCTCTCCTGACAACAGCGAGGCAATTTGCCTCAAGTATAAGGAAATGTATCCGGATAATATTGTGTATCAAAAGATACCTAACGGCGGCGTAAGCAATGCAAGAAATACTGCTTTTCAGTATGTTGATGCAAAGTATATCACTTTCCTTGACCCTGATGACAAGTGGGAACTTTCGTCATTTGAAAATGCCTACAAGTTTTTTGAAGAACATTATGACGAGATTGATGTGCTTGCCGCAAGAATTCAGTTTTTTGAAGAAAATGATGATTTTCATTCGCTTGATTACAAGTTTAAAAACGGCACAAGAGTTGCCGACCTTGAAAATAAGGAAGAATGGTTTTCCGTTCAGTCAACAGCCGCTACAACATTTATCCGAAGCGATGCACTCGGTGATGTAAGGTTTGACAGCAGATTAAAGTTTGGCGAGGACTCAACCTTTATCAACAAGATTATGCTCAAAAAGAAAAAGGTCGGTCTTATTTGCGAGGCTCTATATCTTTACAGACGCCGTAATTTGGGCGATTCTGCCGTTAACAATCAAATTTTTGACAAATCGTTTTATATCAATTCGCTTGTTTATTACCATATGGAGCTTATGAAATATTGCGAAGAGATGTACGGTAAGGTTATTCCTTATGTTCAGTCAATGATTGCTTATGACCTTTATTGGAGAATCGGTCACGATTATTATCTTGAGGTCCTTGATGAGCAGGAGCAAAAAGAATATCTTGAAAGAGTTAAAATGCTCCTTGACAGAATTGATGATTATATTCTTCTCAACAATCCGAAGCACAAGACAATGTTTAAGAAAAATGAGGCTTTCAAAATTAAGTACGGAAAAACTTTGTTTGAACTCATAGATTTTGATGCCGAAACAGGCACGCTTCATTACAAGGATATGTGGTCACTTTGTTTGCCTAATCAAAAGGGTAAGGTGTGCAAAATTGCTGCTCTTGATGTAAAAGACGATAAGCTTTTTGTTGATGTGTTTGTTGCACAATGGCTTTTCAGATGCACAAAGGACGGCAAAGTCAGCTTTAAGTTTCGCTTTGGCGAGCAAGAGGTAACGCCGGAACTTGTGCCTTACGATCCATCAAATGTTGTCGGTAAACTCGGACATCCGAGCTATTATTATCTTTGCAAATGTGAATTCAGCCTTAAAGGCGTAAAGCAAAACGAGATTTGCTTTAGACCGTACATTTCATACGGCGGTAATGAAACATCGGTTTCAATGTCATACAGCAAGTTTATTTCTACTAAAAATCTGTTTAAGCCGTCATATAAAGTTTACGGCAAATATGTTGTAAGAAGTATGCGTAAGGCAATTAAGGTTTCCGTTCCTAAAGACCTTAAAGCTTATGTGGAAAATGCTGAAAAAGCTTGCGTTGATTACCTTAAAGAAATCGGCAGAGATGACCTTGCCGAAATAAGAGCAAACTTCCCGAAATTTAAAAAAGAGCAGGAGAAAAAGGGCAGTGTTTGGCTTTTCTCCGACAGAATCGACAATGCCGGTGACAGCGGTGAAGTGGTATTTAAGTATATCAGCGAGCACACTCCGAACGGTGTAAGACCGATATTTACAATCGGCAGAGCGGCAAGCGATGAGGTTAAAACCCGCCTTGAAGCAATCGGTGAGGTTGTGTATTTTGAGGATACCGAGTTTAAGTATTATTTTCTCCTTGCGGACAAAATCGTTTCATCAAGTGCAGGTGAGTTTACAATTAACGCATTTGAGGACGATAGACCGTATTTTGTAGATATGTACCACTTTGATTTTTATTTTATTAATCACGGTGTAAACTGCGGTGACTGCTCGGTTTGGCTTAATCACTACAATAAAAATATTAAAATTTTCTTTAATACGGGTGTAAACGAGCGTCAGGCAATTATTGACGGCAGATACAATATGACTGCCGACCAATGCGTAATTACGGGACTTCCTCGTTTTGATGCACTGTATGATGACAGAAAAAAGCAACTTCTTGTGCTTCCGTCTTGGCGAAAGAGCATCAAGGGTGCTTATGACGACAAGACCTCAAGTGTTTATTATGACGGCTTTGTAAATACGGATTATTATAAGTTCTACAACGGACTTATCAATGATGAGCGTTTGCTTGCAAAGATGAGAGAAAAGGGTTATACCGGTTTGTTCTGCCTTCATCCTATTTTCAGAAAGCAGGCTGTTGACTTTAAGAAAAACGATGTGTTTGCAATTAATGAGGGCTTTATCAATTACAATAAGGTATTTGCCGAATCATCGGTTATGGTAACCGACTATTCAACCATTGCATTTGACTTTGCGTATCTCAAAAAGCCGATTGTTTATACTCAGTTTGATAAGGAAGAGTTTTACGAAACTCAAACTTATGACAAGGGTTTCTTTGAATACGAAAGAGACGGCTTCGGCCCTGTTTGTTATGACTTGGACAGTGCGGTTGACGCACTTATCAAGATTATTGATAAGGATTGCGAAAACGATTATATCGACAGAGTAACAAACTTCTTTGTTAATATTGATAAAAACAATTCAAAGAGAGTTATAGATGCCGTTTTGGCAGACAGTAAAAAAGAAGAAAAGCCGTCATTCTTTAAGCGACTTTTCTCTAAAAAATAAGGATATAGTATGAATGTAGTTGTAATTCTTGCGAGCGGTGTCGGCTCACGCTTTGGCTCAAATGTGCCAAAGCAGTTCCATAAAATAAACGGCAAAATGGTAATTGAATATGTTGTTGACGCTATTTTTGAGGCAAAAACCGTTGATAAGATTTTGATTGTTACAAATATTGAGGCAAACAAAAGCTATCTTACAAATCTTGCGGCTGATGACAGAGTTGATTTTGTAAACGGCGGCGAAACACGCAATTATTCGCTTGTCAATGCACTTCAATACATCAATGACAATTATGATTGTGACAAGGTTATTGTTTGTGATGCGGTTCGTCCGATGATTACGGGTGAACTTATGGATAAGTATTTTGCTTTTCTTGATGATAATGCGGCAGTGGTAACCGCTCAGGCGATTACCGATTCGCTCGGATGCTATGATATTCAAAAGGTTTACCGTGACAGGTATTATCTTATGCAGTCGCCGGAGGGCTTTGATTTCAAACTGCTTTATGATAATTTTGACCCTGAGAGTAAGCTCACAGAAGTAACACAGCAGCTTCCGGAAAACAGCAAAATCAAGCTTTATTTTGACTTTAACAATAATTTTAAGCTTACTTATCCTGCGGATTTAAAGTATCTTGAAGCACTTATCAATGCAAGGGACAATAATGTTGACTACAAGGATATTTTTAACAGTGTAAGCAGGCTTAACAGATATTTGTTTGAAAATTATCCGTCGCAAACAAAAAATTGGACTCGTCGCCTTGAAAAGGAAATTCCTAATCTTCTTAAAAAGTGGCAGATAACCGATTACAGAGTTGTTAAAACCTCGCATTTCGGCATTATCTTTTTGGCAAAAAGCATTAAGTACGGCGATTGTGTTTTGAAAATGATTCCGCCGTTTATTGAAAGATACGAGCCTGAGAGAAGCTGTTATCAAACTTTGCCGGCAACATTTATGTGTGAACTTTATGATTATGACGACACCTGTTCGGCAATTCTTATGCAGCAAATGGACAGCGATTTGCCGCAATTTGATAAAAATGATACCACTGTTTTGGAATTTTTTAAGAAGGCCCTTAACAGTTACAAGGATATAAAAATCAGTGAAAATGATGTTCACAAGTTCCATAATTATTCCGATATTTTGCATGGCAAACTTGACGAAAACAAGTTTTCTTACCGCAATGAAGAAATTATGCAGCTTGTAACTCAAGCCAACGAACTGTATGACAAAGTGTTTGCTAATGACGAATTTTGCCTTGTTCACGGTGATATGCACAGGTACAATATTATGAAGAGCGGTGAACTTATTACGGCAATCGACCCGATTGGTTATATTGCACCGCTTGAACTTGATATTGTTCGATTTATCGGCACCGAACTTACCGATACAACCGAAGATGTGCAAAAGAAAAAAGCCGAGCTTGTGGAATACTTTGTTCCGCTTTCATCAAAAGAGAGGATAGAATCGCTCCTGTTTGTTGATATGGTTTTCAGGCTTCACAACAGCCTTTTTGAAAATGACACATTTGAACTTACAGACAAGTGGCTGTCGATATTAAAATAATATTTTTGCGTTATGTTGACAAAAATAATGTGTTGTGATAATATAATAATAGACAAAGGGCTTATCGGATAGACGGTCAGCTCATAAGATGTTTAAATAACCGATCCTATGGCAGTGGGGCGGTTATTTTTTTATGCTTATTATGTAGCCTGTAGCTGCAAAAAGAATAATTACTATAAAAGTTAAATATTCCATAGCATCACCCCCTAATTGATATTAGAGGGCATTGCCCTCCGGATAGAGAGCTAACCGCCTACCGTTAATCGATAGTTTCCTTTGTCCGTGTAGATTATACAGTATTAGGAAGTGTATGTCAATAAAATATAAAAGCCGAGGCTTTCTCGGCTTTTTATTTCCCCCATTTGTTGATAATGTTTTGAACCTTATCCGGATGGTGGGTAGTGATGTTGTCGGCTGTGTTTACAAGTGCACGCTTGATTTGGTATTTTCTGTCAACTGTCCAAATAGAGAGCTTGTAGCCGTTTTTGTGGAGCAGATTTGACAGCGTCCTTGAAGCGTATTTGTAATTGCAGTTTATGCCGACTGCACCTGTTTTTTCAAGCATATCAATTATTTTTTGCTGATACTCTTCGGTAAAAATATTGATTCTGCTCGGCATATAATTGACATAATATTCAATTCCCGGGCAGTTTTCCTTGACCTTGTTGGCTTGAAAAACTTCAATTCCCGTGAGCACAACACGATCGGTCAAGCCGTAATCAACAATTAAATCGTGCAGGGTTTTGAGAACTCTCGTTTCTCTTATGTCGAGATTCAGACGCATATTTGTTTGCTTAACCTTTTTAAATGCGGCTGTAATTTCCGTTCCGTCCGAATTTGTGTTGATGATGTCGTTGCTCATAACAACAATTCCGTTAGGCCGTTGCCGAACATCTATTTCAAACGATTCGTCACCGTGTTTAATTGCCGCCTCAAGCGATTCCATTGAATTGTCGGGAGTGTCGTATGCACCCGTGTGTGCCGTTATGGTGAAGCCGTCAACAAAAGTCAGATTTCGCTCATCATAGGTTTTGTTAAAGGCATAAACCACAACTCCCACAACCATTGAAACGCTGATAATAAAAGCTACAACCTGATAGCTGAATCGTTTTGCCCATGTGGGTGTCATATTCCGTTTTAAAAATCGCTTGAATTTTTCTATTCGCTTTTTGCGTTTTTCTTTTCTGGTCATATATTCACCCTGTCGGAATATCAAACCGCCTGCATTTTTGCCGGCGGTTTTGTGTGATTGATGTAATCTTATTTATTTCCCGAATAGTTTGGTGCTTCCTTGGTGATGTAAACATCGTGTGGATGCGATTCAACAAGACCTGCACCGGTAATTCTGATGAACTGTGCGTTTTGGCGAAGTTCTTCGATTGTGTGGCAACCTACATAACCCATACCCGAACGCAAGCCGCCCATCATTTGATAGATGGTGTCGGAAACTGCTCCCTTGTAAGGAACACGACCTTCAACGCCTTCAGGAACAAATTTCTTTGAACCCTTTTGGAAGTATCTGTCGGCAGAGCCGTGATTCATAGCACCGAGAGAGCCCATACCACGATATACCTTGAATTGACGGCCTTGGTAAATTTCTGTTTCGCCCGGAGCTTCGTCACAACCTGCAACAAGTGAGCCAACCATGACAACGCTGCCGCCTGCGGCAAGAGCTTTAACAATTTCGCCCGAATATTTGATACCGCCGTCTGCGATTACAGGTATGCCGTACTTGTCAGCCATAGCAGCCGAATCGTAAATAGCTGTAATCTGCGGAACACCGATACCTGCAACAATACGGGTTGTGCAGATAGAACCCGGACCGATACCGATTTTAATAGCGTCTGCACCTGCTTTGATGAGCGCTTCGGTAGCTTCTGCTGTTGCAACATTACCTGCGATAAGTGATACATCAGGAAATGCTTCCTTAACTTTTGTAACATTTCTTATGATGTTTTCGGAATGGCCGTGAGCCGAGTCAAGAACAAATGCGTCAACGCCTGCTTCATAAAGAGCTTGTGCACGGATGAGCACATCGTCTGTTACACCGAGAGCGGCTGCGCAAAGAAGTCTGTCCTTGCTGTCACGGGCTGTGTTTGGATATTTAACGGCTTTTTCAATGTCCTTGATTGTTACAAGACCTGTGAGCTTGCCGTTTTCGTCAATAAGAGGAAGTTTTTCAACTTTTGACTTCATCAAGATGTTTTTTGCTTCTTCAAGAGTTGTGCCTGCAACTGCTGTGATAAGCTCTTCTTTAGGAGTCATTACGGTAGAAATTTTTACACTGTAATCTTGGATAAAACGAAGGTCACGGTTTGTAAGAATACCTACAAGAGTGCCGTCGTCCTCACAAATCGGAACACCGCTGATTTTGTATTTACCCATCAACATATCTGCGTCTTTTACGCTGTGATGAGGGGAGAGATAAAACGGATTGAGAATAACGCCGTTTTCGCTTCTTTTAACCTTGTCAACCTCGGTAGCCTGTTCTTCAATAGTCATATTTTTGTGGATAACACCGATACCGCCTTCACGGGCAATGGCAATAGCCATTCTTGATTCGGTTACAGTGTCCATAGCCGCAGTCATAAGCGGAATGTTAAGACTGATGTCTTTTGTAAGTTTTGTCTTGAGCGACACACCGTCCGGGGTTACATCGGATTTTGCAGGGATAAGCAAAACATCGTCAAATGTAAGTCCTTCCTTTACAAATTTTTCTCCGTATTCTTTCATAACAACCTCCTATAAATTATAATATTTGAATATTTAAACTATCATACCATTTTAAAGGTATTAAATCAAGAGTTTTTTATTCCTCTGCCGCCTCAACGATTTTTTCAACTGTTTGTTCAACCGTGTTGCTGTCGCAGTCTATAACAACATCTGCCCACTTTTGGTACATAGGCAGTCTTTCGTTGTACATATCTTTGAGCGAACTGCCTTTTCTTACAACTACTCCTCGTGTGGTGATGTTTTTTATTCTGTCAACCATAGTGTCATAGCTGAGGTTTAAGAAAATTATCTTGCCGCTTTTTTTGAGGTGCTGCATTGACTTGTCGCTGTAAACAACGCTTCCGCCGGTTGCAACAACTGTCGCGTTTATGTCAAGTGACAAAATCGTGCGTTCCTCCGCTTTTAAAAAGTATTCAATGCCGTTTTCGTCAATGATGTCCTGAAGCTTTTTTTCTTCAAGCCCCTGAAACAGCAGGTCTGTGTCAAAAAAATTCTTCAGCAGAGCCTTGGCAGCAAGCACACCGCATGTACTTTTGCCGCTGCCGGGCATTCCGATTAATATAATGTTTTCCTTGTTCATTATTTCAGTCCAACCTTTTTGCAGTTATATTCCATAGGGCAGATGTCACACTTCGGCTTTCTTGCCGAGCATATATCTCTGCCGAAAAGCACTATCCTGTGACAGAAATCCGAGCCTTCTTCACTCGGTATTATTTTTTTGAGAGCAAACTCGATTTTTTTCGGGTCTTTTTCGGCTACAAGACCTATTCTGTTTGCAATTCTTATCATATGTGTATCAACAACTATTGATTCTTTGCCGTAAACATCGCCGACAATGAGGTTTGCCGTTTTTCTGCCCACACCGTTAAGCGTGATTAAGTCGTCAATATTGTCGGGAACGACTCCGCCAAAGCGGTCACGCACGCCTTTTGCCATATCAATTATGGAAGCCGCCTTGCTTTTGTAAAATCCGCAGGAACGGATAATTTCTTCGATGTCCTTGACATCGGCGTTGCAGTAGTCGTCAAGCGTTTTGTACTTAGCAAACAGTGCAGGGGTGACGAGATTTACTCTTGCGTCCGTGCATTGTGCCGACAGCCTTACCGCTACCAAAAGTTCAAACGGGTTTGACGAATTGAGCGAGCAAATTGCTTCGGGATATTCTTTTTTGAGAACCTTAATTGCGTTTTGTGCTCTTTCTTTTTTCGTCATTTTTCGCCTTTTATTCTGCTCCAATATTCCTTGTGAGCCTGTTCGTTTTTGTTTGTTCCGTATTCGTAGTATTTTGTGTTTTTCAATTTGTCGGGCAGATATTGTTGCTCTGTCCAATGATTTGGGCAATCGTGAGGATAAACATAGTGTTGTCCTTTGATTTCTGCGTCCTCGCCGTCATAATGCTTGTTTTGAAGCTGTCGGGGAATAGGACCGAAATTGCCTTTTTTTACATCCGCCATTGCTGTGTTTATCGCTTCGTAGGCGCTGTTTGATTTTGGCGACTCGGCAACAAGAATGACTGCATCTGCAAGCGGAATTCTTGCCTCCGGCAAGCCGACCATCATTGCCGCATCAACCGCCGCCTTGACAATCGGAATAATCTGCGGATATGCAAGCCCGACATCTTCGCAGGCGCATACCATAAGCCGTCTGCAAGCCGACGGCAAATCACCGGCTTCAAGCAATCTTGCAAGGTAGTGAAGTGCGGCATTTGTGTCCGAACCCCTCATACTTTTTTGGTATGCCGATACAATGTCGTAGTGCTCGTCGCCGTCTTTGTCGTATCGCATGGCGGATTTTTGCGTCAGTTCCTCCGCAGTTTCAATGCTTACGGCTTTTACACCGTCAATTGTCGGCGTTGCAAAGTAGCAATTTTCCACGCTGTTGAGTGCTTTGCGTACATCGCCGCCGCAACCCTGCGCGATTTTTTTAACCACATCATCGGGATAGGTGATTTTGAGATTGTTTTCTTCCTCCAAAAACTTAAAACCTCGCTCAACTGCGGGGATAATATCCGTATAATTGAGTGCCTTAAATTCAAATACCGTAGAACGGGAAAGTATAGCCGAATACACATAAAAATACGGATTTTCGGTGGTGGAGGCAATAAGTGTTATCTTGCCGTTTTCTATGTATTCAAGGAGCGATTGCTGTTGGCGCTTGTTGAAATATTGTATTTCGTCAAGATAAAGCAAAATTCCGTTTGGTGCGGAAAAAGTGCCTATTTCTGACACAATATCTTTTATATCCTGCGTTGATGCGGAGGTGCCGTTGAGTTTTCTCAACGCACGCTTTGTTTTGTTTGCTATGATTGAGGCGACCGTTGTTTTGCCGACACCTGAAGGTCCGTAGAATATCAGGTTTGGTATGTCGCCGTTTTGTATCATATTGTAAAGTGCTTTGTCGGGGGATAGCAGGTGCTTTTGCCCAACTACATCTTTTAGTTCGGTTGGTCTTATTCTGTCTGCCAACGGTTTATTCATCTGTTTTCTCCTTTGAAAAAACACAGCCGCAGAAATTCTGTCTGTACAGGCTGTATTCTTTGCTTAGTTCGATAGAACGCTTGTAGCCCTCTTTCTTTTTGAAGTCGGACGGCAACCATTTTATGCCGTACTTTTCCGCAACTTCAAAGCCTATTTGATTAATCTTTTGGCTGTTTTTAAGCGGACTGATTGAAAGGGTTGTGCAAAAATAATCAAAGCCTTGCTCTTTTGCAAACTTTGCCGTGCTTTCAAGTCGCATACGATAGCACCTGAAGCAACGCTCACCGCCTTCGGGAATGTTCTCATAGCCTTTTGCAATGCTTAAAAAGTCGTTGTAATCATATTCTCCGAGCACCAATTTAATCGGGTGTTTTGCCGGTAATTCTTCAATCAACCTTTTTTGCTCGGCAAATCTTTTGTCAAATTCTTCTTTCGGCGAAATATTGGGATTGAAGTAGTACACCGTGATGTCAAAGTAATTGCTCAGATATTCAAGCGTATAGCTTGAGCACGGTGCACAGCAGGAATGCAAAAAGAGTTTTGGCACTTCGCCGTTTAAGTTATCGATTATTTTGTCTAATTCTTTTTGGAAGTTAATTTTGTTCATTTTATTTACTGAGATACGGTCCCGAATTTACTTTGTTGCCGTCAATGATAAGTTCAAAGTGGCAGTGCGGACCTGTTGAGTTGCCTGTTGAACCGCCTCTTGCGATTTGCTGACCTTTTTTAACGGTTTGACCCGTGCTTACAAGAAGCTGTGAATTGTGGGCGTAAAGTGTTACGATTTTTCTGCCGAGATTATCCGTGCCGTGGTAAATCATAACATATTTGCCGTATGAATAATTGAGTTCTCTTGTTTTGATAACAATACCCTTTTGTGCGGCAACAACTTTTGAGCCGACCGGGTAAGGATAGTCCGTGCCGGTGTGTGGCTTGCCCGAACTGTAATGACCGAAGCCGCAGGAAATTGAATAATGTCCCGGAGCGGGATAGGTTAAATTGAGTACAGCCGCCGAATTGTAATACAGTGGGGAAGTGTTGCTGTCGGCAGAGGTTGTGTGCTTGTTGCTGTTCTTATCGGATTTTACTGCCGTTGTTGCTTCTTCGGGAGTTTTAAGGCCGCTTAAAACGCTGTTGATTTCGTTGTCAACCTGTTTCAAGAGTTCTTCATCCTCGTATTTGTACTCAGTGTACATTTGAGTTTTTTGTGCATATTCGGCAAGAAGCGAGTCGCTCTCGGCTCTGTCCTGTGCAAGTATAATCTTCTTTTGTGCAATTTCTGCCTGCTTGCTTTCAATTCCGTCACGCTCTTTTTCAATGATGGCGGTTTTTTCGTCAAGAACTGTCTTGCTGTTTTCAAGTGTGGCTTTTTGCTTGGCGATTTCTTTGCTTTTCGCATTAATTTCTTTTGTCTTTTTCTTTGCTTCTTTAAGGAGCTTGGCATCCGATTTTGAAACGGCTTTTATCATTTCGTAGCGTGATAAAAACTGACTGATGTCCTTGCTTGTAAAAAGAGCCACCAAAATGCTGTCCGAACCCGATATGTACATTGCTCTCATTCTCAGGCAGTAAGCATTGTAGGTTTTTTTGAATTCTTTGTTTAACTTTTCAATCTCGCCGTTTGTTTTGTCATATTGTTTTTGAACGCTTTTGATTGATTTTTTCAGTTCTTTTGTTTCTTTTTTTAAGCCTTTGATTTTTGCTCTTGCAGTTGAAATTTGGTTGTCAAGCACGCTCAAATCTTGGTTCATATAGCCGATTTTTTCATCAAGAGAGTTGATGTATTCCTCGGTTGCCATTTGACTTTTTTTGTATTTTGCAAGCTTTTCCTCACTTTCCTTGAGTTTTGCCTCAAGGTCGGTTTTTTGCTGATTTAAGGCTTCTTCGGGTGATTGCGTGGTTAACTCCGTTGTTGCTTCGGCATCGGAGGCGGCCTTTTGTGTGCTTGTGTTTGCCGTTGGATTTTCATCGGCAAATGCACTGATTCCGCCTGTTGACAGCATAGCTAAAGATATTAATATTGCGAGTGATTTTTTTATAATCGGTTTCAAAATGAAACGCCCCTTGTTTTGCTTAGATTTTATATTTTAGATTTTATATTAAGGTAAATAATGTGCAGGATTTGTGCAACTGCTGTATGAGCCGTCACCGAGTCTTACTTCAAAATGAAGGTGAGGGCCTGTTGAGTTGCCTGTTGAACCGCTGAGTGCGATTTGTTGCCCCTTGCTTACATGCTGACCTGCCGACACCGAGCGAACGCTGTTGTGTGCATAAAGCGTGTATACCGTTTCGCCGTTTTTGTTTGGTTTGTCATGCATAATAACGATGTATCTGCCGTAGCTGCAATATCCGCCGCCGTGGTAGCTTTTTTTGCATGTGCTTCTGTTGCAGGTAATGTCCTTAGAGATAATAACCGTACCGCTGTCTGCCGCAACAATTTTGTGACCTGTTGTGCCGCCTGTTGAAAAGTCGCATCCGGTATGACCCCTATATGCACCGTATGCACAGGTGATTCTTGTGTAATCAGGGCACGGATAGGTCATATTGATAAACTCTGAACCTATATCATCGGTTGCTTCTTCCGTTTCTTCCTCTGTGGTTGTTACCTTTGTGGTTGTTTCGTTTTTCTTAGTTGTGGTATGCTTGGTTGTGGTTGGCTTTTTTGTTGTGGTATGCTTTTTCGTTGTAGCCTTTTTAGTGGTTGTTTGCTTGTTTTGATATTTTTTGATGGCTGCCTGAATGTCGTTGTCGATTTGGTCAATCTCTTCCTGCGTCATATCATGAAGCTCTGAATATTCCTTTGTTTTGTCGTTGATTTGCTGAAGAACGGTGTTTGCTTCTGTTTGCTGTTTTTCCATAGCCGTTTTTTTCTTTTTCATTTCGGCTTCTTTTTGGTTTAGCGATACTTGTTGAATTTTTAAACTTTCCGTATCGGATTTAAGCACCTTTTGTGTTTTGTTAAGTTCTTCTTGCTTTTTGTTGAGCCTTTTTTGTGATTCTTGAAGTTCGGTAATTTTGGCATTAACATCCTGCATAAGTTTGCCGTCTTTTCTTGATACGGCGGCAACCATTTCAAGTCTTGTCAAAAAGTTTTCTATTCCGTCAGCCGAAAGCAAAAATGAAAGCACACTTTCTGTTTCGCCGCTGATGTATATCGCTCTCATTCTTTGACAGTATTTTTGTTGAACTTCCATATAGTCGGTTTCAAGCTGCTGTGTGTTTGCTGTCATTGTTTTGAGGTCGGATTCGATGTCAGCCAAAGTCTTTGTATTTGTTTGAATGTTTTTTTCTGTTTGGCTAACTCTGTTTTCTGTTTGATTAACATCGTTAAGAGTGATGGAATATTGTTCTTTTAGCGTGTCCAGCTTTGTGTCAATAACATTAAGATATTCCTGTGTGTCCTGTTTTTCTTTGCCGAGTTCTTTCAGCTTTTTGTTTGTTTCCTCAAGTTTCTTTTCAAGTTCTTCTTTTCGCTGTTCTTGAGATTTGGTTACGGCTTTTGCAGTGTTTGCTCCAACGGGTGTGCAAATTGCCGCACTTGTGCATATTAAGCACGCACTCATTAAAACAGAAATGAGTTTTTTTGTATACTTCTTCATATTTTGCACCTCCGTAAAAATCTACATAATAATTTTACCACAATTATTATTATAAGTAAAAGGTAAATTATGTATTTTTTATATTTTTTACATTATATTAAAAAAACGGGAACGAAACAGCAAAAAACTCTCCTTAATAAAAAGGAGAGTCTCGAATTTTGCTGTTATAGATAGTTAAACGGGTTAACTCTTGTGCCGTTTACACGCACCTCAAAGTGACAGTGCGGACCTGTTGAATTGCCGGTTGAACCGCTTCGTGCGATAACCTGACCTTTTGTTACATGTGAGCCTACACCTACAAGAAGTGTGGTGTTGTGTGCATAGAGAGTTGAAAGTCCGTTGCCGTGGTCGATTACAAGATAGTGACCGTAGCTGTAATTGAGGTTTTTGGCAATGATTACCGTGCCAGATGCCGCAGCATGAACGGGTGAACCCGACGGAACAGGGAAGTCAACGCCACCGTGGTAACGACCGCTTGAATAGTTAGGGTAGCCTGCCGATACTCTGCGAGAACTTGTTGGATAACCGAGTGTTCCGCTGTAAGCGCCGCTGCCGTATGAACCGCTGCTTGAACCTGTGTTAACAGATGATGAAGACTGAGCCTTGCGGATTTCAGCCGCAATTTGTGCTTCGATTTTTGCAATTTCATCCTCGTTGTCAGAAATACTTTCCTGATATTCGGCTGTTTGGCTGTTGAGTTTACGCATCATAGAATTTGCTTCGCTTATTTCCTTGTCAAGCTCGGTCTTTGATGCGTTAACGGTTGCAATGTTGCTGTCAAGCTTGTCCTTTTGACTTTGAAGTTTTGCCTTGTCATCTTTGAGGTCAAGACGCTTCTTTTCCAAATCAGCTTTATCCTTTTCAATCTCGTTCATTTTATCCATAAGTTCATTGAGCGTGTCACTGTCCTTTTTTGAAACGGATTTAATCATTTCGGAACGGGTGAGGATTGAACTGATGTCACTGCTTGTAAGCAAAACCTCAAGGTTGCTTGCATGACCCGATACATACATCGCACGGAGTCTTTGGCAGTATTCGTCAAAGGTTTTGTCAAATTCAGCCTGCTTTGCGTCAATATCGGACTGGATTTTGTCGATTTGATTTTTAGTATCGTTGATTTTGTTTGTAACGGTGTTAATGCTTTTTTGCAAGTCGTTTGCTTCGGATTTGAGGGTGCTTATCTTGTCCTTGAGTGCCTGAATTTTGGTATCAAGTGCGGATATGTATTCCTCGGTATTCTTTTTTTGACCCGAAAGCTTGTTGATTTTTGATTGAGCTGCGTCAATCTGATTTTGAATTTTTTGCTTTTTGTCACGGAGTGCAGAAGTGCTTGCGGCATATGAGGTTGAAGTTCCTCCGACAATGCTGAAGACAAATGCACATGACAAAATAACTGAAATTAATTTTTTAAATTTAAACTGCACTTATCTCACTGCCTTCCTTTGTAAGATATTTTCTCATGGTGATGAGTGAACCGCCGACACCGCTGACAATGCCTATTGCAACGAATATGCCGAGCATAGGCAATGCGTAATCAACAAAATTGAGCGGAACCAATCCTATTGAGCTGAACACATCGCCGAATCGGCTGATGGCAAGCTCGTATATTCCCCAAACGGCGAACAACGACAGAGCACCTGCCACAACGCCGAGGATTATACCTTCAACAACAAACGGAAGCTGAACAAAGCTGTTTGTTGCACCGACAGATTTCATAATGCTGATTTCAAGTCGGCGTGAATATACCGTAAGTTTGATTGTGTTTGAAATGATGAACAACGAAATTGCAAACAGCACGGCAATAATTACTATTGAGATAATACTTATACCGTTAGAAAGCTTTGCAAGCTTCTTTGCAAGGTCGGTGTTTTGTCTTACTGTGTAGACATGGTCAAGCTTTTTGATTTTTTTAACCGTATCCGAAAATTTTGTTAAGTCCTTAACCGTAACCTTATATGCGTCCGGAAGAGGAATTTCATCGGTTGTTTCGGTAAAAAATTCTGCCTGTGCTTCATCCATTGTGGCAATTTGCTCTGCCCAAGCGTCTTCCTTGGCAACAAATTCGATTTTTTGCACATTATTGATTTTGTTGAGCTGAATGCCCATTTCATCAATATCGGCGTCTGTTGCTTCGTCATCGATATACACCATGATTACATTTTCATCTTCGATTTTTTGAACAAGCGAGTTAATGTTCAAAAATATCATAGATGCCGAACCGATGAGCACCAAACAACTGAGCAATACGCAAATTGATGCAACCGACATCATACGGTTTGTCCAAGTGTTACGAAAGCCCTCTTTTACAAGGTATCTGAAACTTGCTCCCGACATTACTGCTCACCTCCCTGTGCCAATTCGTTGAGGTCAACCGTGCCCTCGGATGACTCATCCGCAACGGAGCCGATGTTTTCTTTTTTGCTTTCATCGCTTTGCGGCTCTGTGCTGTTTTCTTCCAAATCTTCAAAAACTTCTGTCAAATTTTCGTTCTTGACATCCTGCTCATAATAGAACATATCGTTTTCTTTCTTTGTTTCTTTGGTCTTGAATTTTGCAAATGTTGGGTCAGGTGTATCGGATACAACCTTGCCCTTTTGAATAACGATAACTCGGCGTTGGAATGTACGCACAAGATCGTGCTCGTGAGTAACCATTACAACCGTTGTGCCGTTGTTGTTGATTTTTGTAAGCAACTCAACAATCTCGTGGCTCATCTCCGGGTCAACATTACCGGTAGGCTCGTCCGCGATGATAAGGTCAGGATTGTTAACAAGTGCTCTTGCAAGCGAAACTCTCTGCTGTTCACCGCCCGAAAGTTCGTTTGGCATTGAGCGTGCTTTTTGGCTGAGTCCTACAAGTTGAAGAATGTATGGTACTCTTTTTCTTATATCCTTTTCTTTTGTGCCGATAACACGCATTGCAAATGCAACATTGTCGTACACGCTCATTTTAGGTATAATTCTGAAATCTTGGAATACTATACCCATTGTTCTTCTGTAATACGGTACTTGACGCTTTTTCATCTTTGTTGATGCGTAGCCGTTTACAATAACTTCGCCTGATGTCGGCTTTTCCTCGTGCATGATAAGTTTTAAAAATGTACTTTTACCTGCACCCGATGAGCCGACTATAAATACAAACTCTCCGTCCTCGATTTTGATGTTTACATTCTCAAGGGCGTGAGTATCGTTGCTGCCGTAGATTTTTGTAACATCTCTGAATTCTATCACAGCTCTCACTCCTATCTTTTCGTGTTTGTTATATTAAGTAATAAAAATCGTAATATGCGGTTTTACCCAATAATTAAATATATAATATAACAATTACAAGCAAATATCAAGTGTTTTATGTTGCTATTTTGTAAAAATTGTAACAGATTTGTAAACAATTACCAAAAAAACAGAGGACGGAAATTATCCGCCCCCATAAAATTGTTTTTAAGCTTTTGTTATATAAAGCGAAGTTGTGTCTGTGTTTGAATTGTCAACATACCAGCTGTTGCCGATTCTTACAACATAAACGGTTGTTGTTGCAACAACTTCGTTCTTTTGGTTTTTAACTTCAACGGTGCACTCGTCAACAGCTTCAATGCTGTCTGCAACATTGAGGTTATTAAACGCTGCTTTCATTGCTTCGGACTTCTTTTCGTCAAGCGTGTCTGCAACCGTTTCGCCCTTTTGGATGATAGGAACAACTCTGTCCTTGTAGCCTTTGGTATAAGCCTTAACTTCGTCAGCCGGCAATTCCTTTGTGTCGGTTACGGTTGTTGTGAGTTTGTAGTTTTTGCCGTAAAGTTCTTGATAAGCACCTGTCGAAGCCTTTTGAAGAACAGTCTTTTCGTCGGCTGCAAGCTTTTCTTCCGTACCGGTGAGCTTGTCGGCATAGGTTTGAACATTGGATTCAAAAACGCTGAACATAAAATCTGTGTCCATATAATCGTCTTGAAGAACAGCCACTCTGACTTCTTTGAGCTTTGCAAAATATGCGCTGTAAAATTCGTCATAATTTTGAAGTCCGACTGTTTTTACAAGTTCGTCATAGTAATCGTACATTGTGTTGTAGATGGTGTCAAGAAGTTCTGTTTCTTTCTTGCTGCCTGTACCGATTTCTTTGTTCTGCTCAATCTTTTTTTCGCCTTTTTTCTTGCCCTTATTGTCGTTTACATAAGGAGCCATATAAGCGTCAATTACAAAGTTGCCGAACTTTTGATTTTTTGAAACCAACGAAACCTTGAGTGCGTTGTAGCCGTCACCTGTTTGAACGATTGTGTCGGCATATGATTGAGCAACCTTTTCAGGTGAAAACGCATTGTATCTGGTGGTAAATGCAAAAACAGTTAAACCAACGAGAATTGCGGCAACAAGAACACCTGCAATTACGCCGTAAAGTCCTGCTTTAAAGCCTTTTTTTGATTCTGTCATAGCAAGTCCCTCCTTATTCTGCAGCTTCAACCGAAACTTCTTCGGATGCTTCTGCTTTTTCTGCTTCTTCCTTTGCTCTCTTTTCAAGGAGTGCGGCAGTAATTCTTTCTTTCTTCTCGCCTACCATATCATAGAAAAGAACAGGGATGAACTGAAGAATTACAAAGATAGCAGGGATAACCGTGTAAATTGCAAGGAACTTTGTAAGAACCTCGTCCGATTGTGCGGCATATGCAACATTTTGGCTTGTTGAGAATTGGTAGCCCGACCATGAATAAACGAGAACCGGAGCAAGCCATTTTGTACCTGCCGATGCAATTTTTGAGAAAAGACCGTAGCCTGCGTATGCAAGACCCTCTTGTCGCTTGCCTGTTTTGTATTCCATTTCATCAATACAGTCGGCAATCATAATGTTTGGAGTGGTGTTTGTGTTACCGTGCTGAATGCCGCAGAAGAAGTTGAGGATGAGGAACGGAACGATGAGGTTGCTGTTGAAGCCTACACCCTTTGATACAAGGTACAAAATTGCCATTGCGGACGCACCGTAAACGCAGAAAATGATGTATGTCTGCTTTGTTGAGAACTTTTTGAGTACAAAGTTTACGAGGAGTGTACCTACTGCTGTACCGATGCCCATAGGGAGCATAAGCGCAAGTTTAAGACCCTTTGAACCAAGGAGATAAACAGCTATGTAAAGTGATACCGTGCCGTAAACGCCTCTGCCGAAGCCGAAGAGTTTTGTAAGAGAAACCATAAGCAGGTTTTTGTTTGTGAAAACAAGCTTGATGGATTCCGCAAGCGATACTTTTTCGCTTGTGTATGGTACACGCTCTTTGTTGTTTGCAAAGAAAATCATTACAAAAATAATCATACCGAGTGCACAAACAGCTGTTGAAATGATGAGGTCAAGACCCTGACCTTCGGCATTTTTGTACTGTTGCTGACCCATAAGTGCTTTCATAATAAGCGGCACAACAATGATTACAACCTGACCGCCGGATTGACCTACCGAACGGAGAAACGACGAAATAGAAATCGCTGTTGAACGCTCGCTCGGATTTGGCGAACAGAGTGCGCCGAAGCAGTTTGACGGTGACTCTACCGCACAGGAAATCGCTGTGTAAAGTGAATAGATAACAAACATCCATATTGTTGCAACGGTAAACGATGATGTGTTAGGTGCAACAAATACGAGCATTGAGATGATGGCAAACGGAATAGCGCCGAAACCTACCCAAGGCTTAACCTTGCCGAGCGGTGTTCTTGTTCTGTCAACCAAAACACCGATAACAAGTTCGCATACGGCACCGACAATACCGGCAACACCGAATACAAGCGAGATGATGTTGGCGAGCTGAGCGGAGTCAAAGCCCTTGCCTTTAAATGCGAAGTCAGCAAAGAATGTCATTGTGTAATCGGGCATCCATCCGGTCAGCAATGCAACGCCGAACAGTCCGATACCGAAGGTGGCAATCTCAGATGGCTTCATGTACTTTTTTGCGGCTGTTCCGGTTTTTTCCGCAACAGCACCTTTTTTCTTAGCCATAAGAAAACTCCTTTAAAATAAAATAATCGAATGTATTATAGCACTGTAAATATTAATTTACAACAATTTTACAAAAAGTTTATAAATATAAGAAAAAATAAAGATGCCGTAGACTGTTGATGAAAACGAAATTCAGAATTTTTCTCAACAGATTGTAGTGTAAAACAAAACTCCCGCTTTTTTAAAAGGGGAGTTTGACGGTTTTTATTTTGTTTGTAATGTTTTAATTGTGTCTTTTGTTTTTTCAAGTTGCAACTTGATGTTGCTTTCCCAATTTCTTTCACCCTGCATAAAACATACATTCCATTTGGCGTTGTCAAATTCTTCACTGCCGTCAAAAAACGGAACGGTGTATCCGCCGTTTTCGGTAAATGAATTTTTGTATTCACGCTCGTCATCTATGTAATATTTGGTGTAACCGTACTCGGTTTCGCAGCTTGCTTTAAACTGTTGCTCAAATTTTTCGCCGGTGAAGCGCATCATTTTTGATGTCGCCGATGTGCTTCTGCCGTCAGAGTCGGTTTTGAATTTGTTTGCACAGTAAAAATATCTGTTGCCGTCTTTTTTGAGGATGTAGTAAGCACTGTCGTCATCATTTTCAAGATTGCTTATGCCGTCATCCTGATAAACCTGCATGGCATTGTGACCGTTCCACATATAAATGTCGCAGTAATATTTTTCTTTTTCAACCGATACATAGTTGCCTTCGTAATCCTCGTCACGCTCGCTGACCGTTTTGCGGTAAATGAGCAAAAGTTCGTCTTGACCGTCGCCGTCAAAGTCAATGAGGTTAACACCTGCAAGTCCGCTGATATAAGGCATCTTGCTGCTTGTTTCAAGCTTTGCTTCGCCGTATTTCGCCGTGTAATCCTTTACAAGTTCATAGTATGCGGAGTTTGCCGTGTCTGTGCTTTGAACGGCTTTGTTTGTTGTTTTTTCTGTGTAAGAATCCGTTGCGTTCAGCGTTCTGTCAACCGTGTTTGAAGCCGCACTTTCACGCAAAACGGCAAATTTTATGCGTTCAAAATTGTCGGTAACATTGCGTGATTTTATTGCAAAAGAAAACTTTTCCGTGTTGTATACGGCGGTTGATTTTTTCTTGAATTCGCCGCCCGACAATTTGAAAAGTGTAACCTTTGACGGGTCGCTTTCACCGTGCTCTGCAAGGTAAAATGCGTGATTGTTTGAGTAAATACTTATCCAAATATCATCGTTTCTGTTTGTGGTTTGCGGCACTTTTTTGTGATATAACTGTTTAAATTTACTGCCCTTGTAGCCCCAAACTTCTTCATAATATTCATCGTTGTCATTGTAACAGAGCAGAAGCTCCGACTTGCCGTTGTCGTCAAAATCAATTTCTCTTACAACGCAAAGACCTGTCAGCATATAGCCTTTTACATTGTATTCGCTCATATATTTGTAGTTGGCAATTCCGTATTTTTCGGCATACTCGGTGCAAATCTTTGTTGCGTCTTTTTCAAATTCGCTGTGTCTTGAATTAACGGCATTTGCCGAGTTCATAACCGAGGTGACGATTATTGCGACTATAATTGCTACGGTAATTATAAATACAATTATTGCTCTGAGCCAAGGTGACATTGTGCGTCTTTGGAGAATTTCTTCCTCCTTCTCGGCATACATAAGTTCCGCTTCACGCTGTGCCTCGCTTGGGTTTTCGCCGTCTGCTTCAAGTTCTTCTTCGTATTCCTCTCTTAGATGTTCAACTCTTGCTTCTTCGGCAGTGTCGTCAATATCTCTTTTGATGCTTTTGTATGTATTTGTCACCAAAAGTACAAGACCTAAGAAAACAGATTTGAAAAAGCCTATTATTTTATGAATAACCGATTTCTTTTTTGGCGTGTGTTCAATTGCAGTCGGCTCCTGTGTCTGCGATTCGGTAAAATCGTCCACAAGTTCCCGGATTTCTTCCTGAAGTTCCTGCTCGTCAATGTCATCGTCAAAGTAATTGTATCTGTTTTTTCGCATAATCTCACCTCCTCGTTTTTATCATCTCTATTTAAAGCATATAAATCTATTTTACATACTATCATAAATAATTGTATTTTGCAATATTATTTATTTTGCAAGTTATTTTTACAGTATTTTACACAAACCTTGTTTCAATCAGTTTTACGGCATTGTCGGGAGAATATTTCCAATGCGATATACTGCCGTCTTTGATGAAGTATTCAAGTTCGCCCGGCAGGGCAAAATCGTTAAACGCTTCCACAATGACAAGCTTAACCTTCATTTTGTCGGGCAAAACGGATTTTATAAATACCGATACTTTTTGACCCGGCTCAAGATTTTTACAAGGTTCGGCAAGCCCTGCAAGGTTAGGGGTAAGTTCCACAAAAACGCCGTAGTTTTCTATGCTTCTGACAATACCCGTTACGGTTTCGCCCACGCTGAACATTGCCGCATTTTCTTCCCAAGTGCCGAGAAGTTCTTTGAGCGAAAATGTCATTTTGTGTTCTTCCTTTTTTCTTAATACAACTTGTATAATTTGACCTATGTAAACACGCTCTCTCGGATGGTTGATTCTTGACACCGACAGCATATCAATAGGTATCAAAGAGTTGAGCCCTGCACCTATGTCGATGAACGCTCCGAACTTTTCAAGGTGAGTCACTTTTGCCGTTATGATGTCGCCGCATTCAAGTTTGGATATGTAGTCACGCATACATTCAAGCTGAACGATTCTGCGTGACAAAAGAGCGTAATCGTTGCCAAACTCATCCTGTTTGATTGCCGCTATTTTAAAGGCCACGGGTTTGTTTACCTTGCTTATGAGAGCAATGTCACGCACGGTTTCTTCTTCAATTCCGAGGGCACCTTCACATCTTGGAATGATGCCGCTCATAATGCCCAAATCAATGTGCAGATTGTGCTCCTTGTCGCACAGCAAAACCTTGCTTTCGATGATGTCACCGTTTATGATTGCTTCTTTGATTTCGTCGATTGATGTAAATTTTTTGTCTGTAAAATTTATACCTTCCGGATAATAATTCATTATAACCCTTCCTTTTCTTTAGTACTCAATTTTATGACGGATGGCAACAAAATATGTTATTGATAAAGGCATAAAATAGTGTTATAATATTTTAGTTAAAGAATAATAAGAATGTGGTGATAAAGTGGATATTCAGGTCGGCGATATTTTGACGGTTAAAAAACCGCATCCGTGCGGCAGTAAGGAATTTGAAGTTTTGCGTATCGGTGCAGACTTTAAAATTAAATGCCTCGGCTGTGACCATGTTGTTACCGTGGCAAGGAGCAAGATAGAAAAAAATATTCGCTCCGTCAGCCGAAACGAAGAATAATTTTCAGTGAGGATACAGAATGTTTGATAAACTTGAAGAAGTAGAGAAAAGATATGAGGAAATAAACGAGCTTGTTTGTCAAAGCGAGGTTGTGGCGGATATGGAACGCTACACGGCTTTGATGAAGGAACTCAAACATTTAACTCCGATTGTGGAAAAATTCAGAGAATACAAAAACGCAAAGGCTGCCAATGAGGAAAGCCGTGAAATGCTCGGCGACAGCTCGCTTGATGATGATTTTGCCGCTATGGTAAAGGAAGAGTTTGAGAGCAGCAGGGAAGATATGGAGCGACTCGGCGAAGAACTCAAGGTGCTCCTTCTTCCGCGTGACCCTAACGATGACAAGAATGTTATTGTTGAAATCCGCGGCGGTGCAGGCGGTGAGGAAAGTGCACTTTTTGCAGGTGTTCTTTATCGTATGTATTCGATGTATGCGGAATCAAAGGGATTCAAAACCGAGGTGCTTTCGGCAAGCGAAACAGGGCTTGGCGGATATAAAGAAATCAGCTTCAGCATTACGGGTGACGGTGCGTATTCAAGATTTAAGTTTGAATCGGGTGTTCACCGTGTTCAGCGTGTGCCGGAAACCGAAAGTCAGGGCAGAATTCACACTTCCACAACAACGGTTGCCGTTTTGCCGGAGGCAGAAGAGGTTGATTTTGAAATTTTAGATAAGGATTTGCAGATAGATACATTCCGTGCTTCGGGTGCGGGCGGTCAGCACATCAACAAAACATCATCCGCTATCAGAATTACACACATTCCAACGGGTACGGTTGTGGAATGTCAGGACCAGCGTTCACAGCACCAAAACAAGGAAAAGGCACTTCTTGTACTCCGTGCAAGACTTCTTGATGCAGAGCGTGCAAAGCAGGATGCCGAAATTGCAGGCGAACGTAAGGCACAGGTCGGTACGGGTGACAGAAGCGAGCGTATCAGAACATACAACTATCCGCAGGGCAGAGTTACCGACCACAGAATAAATCTTACGCTTTACAAACTTGAGCAAATTCTCAACGGCGATATGGATGAACTTATTGATGCACTTATCACAGCGGACACTGCTGAAAAACTAAAGGCTTCACAGGGAGAATAACAATGGAAACAAAACTGTTCGGCACAAGTGAATATGACATTGCCGAGGCAGGCAAAATGATAGCCGAGGGCAAATTGGTTGCTTTTCCTACCGAAACGGTGTACGGATTGGGCGCAAATGCACTCAATGAAGAAGCGGTGCGTAATATCTACCTTGCAAAGGGCAGACCGTCGGATAATCCGCTGATAGTTCACATTGCAGAAAAAGAAGATATTGTTCCTCTTGTAAAAGAGGTGACGCCAAAGGCAAAGGCACTTATTGACGCATTTTTCCCGGCTCCGCTTACAATTATTTTGAACAAGTCGGACAAGGTGGGCAAGGTTGTCAGCGGCGGACTTGACACCGTTGCCGTGCGTATGCCGAAAAATGAGATTGCACGCAAGCTGATTAAGGCGAGCGGTTGTCCGATTGCCGCACCGAGTGCAAACACTTCGGGTTTGCCGTCACCTACAAGGGTTAAATATGTAATTGACGATATGATGGGCAAGATTGACGGAATTATTGACGGCGGCGATTGTGAATACGGCGTTGAAAGCACGGTTATCACTCTTGCAACCGATGTTCCTACACTTCTCCGTCCGGGAGCAATTACAAAAGAAATGATAGAAGCCGTTATCGGCGAAATCACGGTTGCTCCGGCAGTGCTTGAGGGTATGAAAAACGACGAGGTTGCCGCTTCACCGGGTATGAAGTACAAGCACTATGCACCAAAGGCAAAGGTGGTTATCGTCAACGCCGACAAGAAGGAATACGAGAAATTCGTCAATGCTCAAAAAGGTGCTTTTGCACTTTGTTTTGATGATGATGAGGTGACAATTCCAAAGGTAACATTTGGCAGAGAAAATGACGATTTGAGCCAGGCAAAGGAACTTTTTGATTCACTCCGTGAGCTTGACGAAATGGGTGCAAAAAAGGTTTACGCACGAATTCCGCATAAGGACGGCGTGGGTATGGCGGTTTATAACAGGCTTATCCGTGCGGCGGCTTTTTGCATAATAGATTTGACAAAGCCGTTCACCGTTGGGCTTACAGGTCCTACTGGAGCAGGCAAAAGTTATGTTTGCGAAATTTTCAGGCAAAAAGGCTTCAAGATAATTGATTGCGACAAAATCGCACATGAACTGACTGCAAAGAATGCTCCGATTTTGACAGAACTTGTAAGTGAGTTCGGCGAGGATGTTGTTAAAAACGGCGAGCTTGACCGCAAACTTCTTGCTTTAAGGGCGTTTGATACAAAAGAACACACAAAAAAACTTAATTCAATTCTTCATCCGGCAATAGCCGAAAAATGCAAAGAAGAGGCACAGGGCTTAACCGTTCTTGACGCTTCTCAGCTTTTTGAAGCGAATATGCAGAATGATTGCTACAAGGTAATCGGTGTGCTTGCCGATGAAGATGTGAGAATAAAGCGTATTATTGCAAGGGATAATATAACCGAGCAGCAGGCAAAACTTCGTATGTCTGCACAGTTTGACAACGATTATTTTATCGATAATTGCGATTATATAATTTACAACAACGGCGAGGACATCGCCGTTCAGACAGATAACATTTTGGAGGTAATCTTATGAGTGAAAAGACAAAGCAGTTAAAAGATATGCTTTTCAACAAAAAAGAGTGCGGCATTGACTTTATGACAGATGACGAGCTCAAAGAATGTGATGATTTTTGCGAGGGATACAAGGAATTTTTGTCTACCTGCAAAACAGAAAGAGAAGTTGCCGCTTGGGTTGAGGATTTGGCACAGGCAAACGGCTTCCAAAAATTTGACGAGTTCGGCGATACTCTTGAACCGGGTGCAAAAGTTTATTATTTGAACAGGGGCAAGTCGATTATTCTTTGCGTAAAAGGTAAAAGAAGCATTAAGGACGGCGTAAGAATTTCCGCCGCTCACATTGATTCACCACGCCTTGACCTCAAACAATGCCCTGTTTACGAGCAGGAGGGCTTGGGATATTTCAAAACTCACTATTACGGCGGTATTAAAAAATACCAGTGGACAGCTATTCCGCTTTCTCTTCACGGCAGAATTTGTAAAAATGACGGTACTTTTGTTGATGTTCGCATCGGTGAAGAACCGGGTGAGCCTAAGTTTTGCATTACAGATATTCTTCCTCACCTCGGTGCAGACCAAATGTCACGCAAGGCAAACGAACTTGTAAAGGGCGAGGAACTCAATGTTGTTATCGGCTCCCGTCCGTTTAAGGATGATGAGGAAAGCGAGAGAATTAAGCTTAACATTCTTTCTCTTCTTTATGAAAAGTACGGCATTGTGGAGCGTGATTTTCTTTCGGCAGAGCTTGAACTTGTGCCTGCATTTACTGTTGATGACATCGGCTTTGACAGAAGTATGGTAGGCGGTTACGGCCACGATGACCGCGTTTGCTCATATCCTGCACTTCAGGCTATTCTCAATATTGACGAAGCACCCGAATACACGGCAATCACGGTTCTCACCGATAAAGAAGAAACGGGTTCGGACGGCAACACAGGTCTTAATTCTTCGTATCTCAAATATTTTATTGAAGATTTGGCAAGACTTGAGGGCTACGAGGGCAGAGATGTTCTTCGCAATTCAAAGTGCCTCAGTGCCGATGTAAATGCGGCTTACGACCCGACATGGTCAACTCCGTTTGAAAAGAACAATTCAAGTTTTCTTAACAACGGCGTTTGCGTAACGAAGTTTACGGGAGCAAGAGGTAAGAGCGGAACATCGGACGCAAGTGCGGAATATGTAAGCTGGGTTAAAACCCTTCTTGAAGAAAATCATGTTTTGTGGCAGACGGGCGAGCTTGGCAAGGTAGACGCAGGCGGCGGCGGAACCGTTGCAATGTATATTGCCAATATGGATGTGGACACCATTGATGTAGGCGTGCCTGTTCTTTCAATGCACTCTCCTTATGAGATTGTTGCAAAGGTTGATGTTTATATGGCTTACAAGGCATTTTTGACCTTCTTTACAAAGTAATGAGTATTATTGTTTGCCCAAAATGCAGGGAAAAACTGAATATTGACGGCAACAGTCTAAGATGTGTTAACAATCACTCCTTTGATTTTTCAAGGGAGGGGTATGTTAACCTGCTTCTCACCAACAAAAGCGGCGACAAAAAGGGCGACAGCAAGGAGTCCGCACACGCAAGGCATAATTTTTTGGCAAAGGGTTACTATGCTGTACTCAAAAATGCCATAGGCAAAAAAATGCAGGGCACGGTTCTTGATATTTGTTGTGGCGAGGGATACTACGATACATATGACGGGGAACTTTACGGCTTTGATATAAGCAAGGAGATGGTTCGCCTTGCCGCAAAGAGTAACAAAAGCGGCAAATATTTTGTTGCCAATCTTTCGCAAATTCCGATTGAGGACAAAAGCATAGACACGGCGGTTCATCTTTTTGCTCCGTTTAACGACAGAGAGTTTGCAAGAATTTTAAAAGACGACGGCAATTTGTACAGCGTTATTCCGGGCGAAAATCATCTTATCGAGATGAAAGAGCTTTTGTATGATGTTCCGTACAAAAATGACGAAAAAGCACCCGACAGCGGGATTTTGCAACTTGTTGAGCGTGAAAAGGTGAGCGAAAAGGTGCACATTTCAAGCGATGATTTGTTTGAATTGTTTTCTATGACGCCGTATTTTTATCGCACAAGCGAGGAAAATAAAAGCCGCCTGAAATCATCGGGCGACATTGATTTGACTGTTGAATTTGTGATTTTGAAGTATCAAAAAAAGCTTGACATCTGAATTTAGCTTTGTTATAATTCCATTCGTTAAACTTAATATGGTTTTTATTGGAAACGCACATTCTCCCGAATGATAACGAACAACACAAAAGTTTGCAGTTATTATGAAAGGAGAATTTTTTATGCCAAAAACAAAATTTCAGGATGTAGTGTTTACAATTATTATGGTGCTTGTTATGGTGTATGCAATGGTTTGCTACAACATAGCTTTCGATAAGGGAGGTATGTCAAACGATATATTCCTTATTGCACTGCACGAACTTCCGATTATGTGTGTTGTTGGATTTTTGCTTGAATTCCTTTTTGTGGGCAAGTTTGCGCAAAAAATCACTTTTAAGCACTTCAATCCGCAAAGTACAAACCCGTTTGTGCTTACGGTTATGATTTCAAGCGTTACCGTTGCATTTATGTGCCCGCTTATGAGCTTTATTGCAAGTTTGCTTTTCGGTTTCACCGGAGCAGGTGACATTGTGCCGAATTTTTTGAAAATCTGTGTTCGTAATTTTCCTATGGCACTTTGCTGGCAGTTTTTCTATGCCGGTCCGTTTGTAAGATTTGTTTTCAGGTTGCTTTTTAAGAAACAGCTTCAAAACGATTGATTTTAAATCTATGTAATGTTATACTCTGTATATAATATGTATAGGAGTGATAATATGGATTTAATTCCAAGTTTTCAGGTTGACCACAACCGCATTGTACCGGGCATTTACGAATCAAGGCTTGACACATTGGGCAGTGAATTTGCCACAACTTTTGATATAAGAATGAAAAAGCCGAACGCAGAGCCGGCAATTCATCCAAACGCTATGCACACAATCGAGCATATTGTTGCAACATTTCTTCGCAATGACGAGGAATGGAAGGACAGAATTATTTATTGGGGGCCTATGGGTTGCCTCACGGGTTGTTATCTCATAGTAAAGGGTCATCCTACTCCGCAGGAAATTTTGCCTTTGATGATCAGAGCGTTTGAATATTGTGCGGATTATGTGGGTGAGGTTCCGGGTGCAAATCCGAAAAACTGCGGCAACTATATCCTTCACGATTTGAATATGGCAAAGTACGAAGCAAGGCTTTTTGCCGATATTCTCAAGGATAATCCGGGTTTTGAATATCCTGTTGAGGAGCGTATTCAAACCGAGCACGGTCAAACATTTTACGATTCATAAGCAAAGGTGACTGTATCACAAAAGTGTTGCAGTCACCTTTTTAATTTAAAACAAAAAGAAAAAAGACACACATTTGTGTGTCTTTTTTGTGGCTCCCCCTGTTGGACTTGAACCAACGACAACTCGGTTAACAGCCGAGTGCTCTACCGACTGAGCTAAGGAGGAATGTCTTTCTCTCTCGAGTGCTTACACATAATATCATTTTATGAGAGAGATGTCAAGACTTTTTTTGAATTTTTTTGTATTTTTTTGAATTTAATATCTGATGTACACTGTCATCTCGTTTTCGCCGCGATTTCCCCATTTGTAGTATGGTATAAAAGTAAGCTCCGTTTCTGTTTCGCAAGGTGTTTTAAATTCAAAATACAACTTATCATTCTGCTTTTGGCGAAAGCCGTTTGCGATGATTTTTTTATTGTCGATTTTAAGCGGCGAATTTGTATTTATGCGGAGCATTTGCAGATTTTTGCCGTTGTCCGCTTCTTCAAGACAGTAAACAAACGGACCTCTTGTTACGGCAATCTTGCCTATGTTTTCTCTTACAAGGTTTGAACAGGCGATAATTTTAGGCTCAATGTCAAATTTGATGTTTATGGTTATGCGTTCGGTTATATCAAAATAAGCATAGTCATTTTTAATATTTATGTCTTGAGAAAAATTATAATTATTGCACCAAGCGGGTATTCTTATTCCGAGAGTAAACGGTTTGTGCGGATTAACTTCAATGCTTACCAAGCCGTTTGAGGTGTAAGAAGATGCAATGCTTATATCAGCCGAGTTTGTTTTGAATTTTCCGCCGATAAACTGGTGAATGTATGTTGCATTTTCATTTTCTGTTATACAGTATTCACCGATTGAAGAAATGAGCCTTGCTAAATTGGGCGGACAGCAGGCACAACCAAACCATTTTTGTCTTACAGTTTTAATATGCTTTTTTCTGCTGTCTTTTTTGCTTGCTTCAGGCAATACCTCAAGAGGATTTACATAAAAAAATCTGTCGCCTTCGTCATTCATACCGGCAAGAATTGTGTTGTATAAGGCACGCTCCATAGTGTCGGCAATTTGCGAATTGGGTGCAATTTCAAGCATTCTCATGCCAAAAAACATCAAACCGATTGAAGCACAGGTTTCGCAATATGCAAGGTCATTAGGCAGGTCGTAATCAAATGAGAACGCTTCACCGTCAACCGTTGAGCCAATACCGCCTGTTATGTACATTTTCTTTGTTGTAATATTATTCCATAATCTTTTGCAGGCATAATATAATTCTTCGTCATTTGTTTCTTTTGCCACATCAGCCATTCCGCTGTAAAGATAAACACCTCTTACTGCGTGACCGACCGCTTCGGCTTGCTCTCGTATAGGCATATGCGCTTGATTGTAAATATAACTTGAACCGTCGGTTTTGATATTTTGCTCAATATCAAAATAATACGGCTTTGTGCCACGCTCGTTTATGAAAAATTCGGCTGTCTTCAAATATTTTTCATTGCCGGTAATTTTATATAACTTTACAAGTGCAAGCTCGGCAATCTCGTGACCGGGATAACCTCTTTTACCGTTTTCGTTGAATGTGTCGCATATTAAATCCGCAAATTTTAATGCGGCAGTCAGTAATTTTTCGTTTTTCGTTGAAGAATAAAAAGCAACAGCCGCTTCCGCAAGATGACCGAAGCAATATAATTCGTGAAAATCCTTTAAATTTGTAAAAATTTTACTTTGGTCATTAATAACATATAGGGTGTCTAAATATCCGTTATCACATTGAGCGGAGCAAATAAGATCAATAAGTTCACATGCGCAAGTGTATAAATCGTCATCCCATTTGTTATTCAGCGAATAAGCAACGGCTTCAAGCCATTTGTAGGCGTCGGAGTCTTGAAATACCCAGCCGTGAAAAGCGTTTTTGTCGGCATTGTTTTCGTCATAATGCCATTTGTCTACGGGATAAGTTGGCGTTGTTATACCGCTTTTTTGTGCTTCAATGACTTTTTTTGCCTTTTTAAAATTATCTATGCAATAGCTTTTTTCGGCATTTTTGATTTTGTCATTCAGTGCGTTATATTGATAAGGAATAACTTTAGTACGCACTTTTTCCTGCATTTTGCTCCAAAATTCATCATCTATATTTGTATTTTTTAAGCTAATATGATTTGAAAACAGGCTTTTATCCATAACTGCTCCTCTAAAACTATTATATTAAAATTATAATTTATGTGTACTTGAAAAGCAAGAATAATAATGTTACACTTATAAATAAGTATACGGAGAGGAGGTAAACCATGGGTGACGCTGATTTAAAGCAGAGACGAGAGAAACTTAAAACATACTATAAGACCAACGGCAGCAAAAATATGACGGATAAAGAGCTTCTTGAAGCGGTATTGACTATGTCGCTTTGCAAAAATGACGGTAAAGAAGTTGCCGATAATTTGATTAGCGAATACGGAAATATAAAAAATATGTTTTTTCTGTCGCCTAATCAACTGCTTAAAACAGACAAGGTCGATGAAAACACGGCGGTTTATCTTTCTCTTATGAGGTATATAAAAGCAAAAAGCGAGCTTGATAAAAACGAAAACATCAAGACTTTTACCGATACCGACAGAATAATTGAATTTGCCAAAAATATGCTTTTCGCTCAGGCTGAGGAGCGTGTGATTTTGGTGACTCTTGATAAAGACAAACGGCTTATTAACGCCGATTATATTTCTCAGGGGAATGCAAATTCCGCAAGTGTTATGCCAAGCGATGTTTCAAGGCGTATAATTGATGAAAAGCCGAGATATGCCTTTGTTGCTCACAATCATTTGACGGATACCTGTGTTGCTTCGTTTTCGGATATTAATTTTACCGTTAATCTTTCAAACTGGCTTGGGCAATTCGGAATAGCGCTTATTGACCATATAATCGTAAGCAAAAACACAGCTGCTTCTATGGCAGAGGATGAGGAATATTCATTTATTTTTAATTGACATTGCAGTGTGATATTGATATTATAAATAATAGATTAGTATATTTTATGGAGTGATAGCTAAATGAGAGATTTGGACAATCTTTGTGCTAACTGTTGGGAAGAACTTACGGAAGGCTCTGTTTGTGCCGAATGCGGTTATGATAACGACACTCAAAACGACAGTGTTTATCTTAAAACCAAAACTGTTATTGCCGGTCAATATGTAATCGGTAATATAATAAAAATTGAAAGTGACTCCGTCACTTATTCAGGTTATGACGGACAACTTGACAAGCCTATTTTGATAAGAGAATTTTTCCCAAAGGGAATTGCAAGCAGATTTGACGACAGCGATGAACTTCATGTTCGCCAAAAATATGTAAATGACTTTGCAAGATACAAAAAATCGTTTTACAATTTGTGGACAACCATGCAAAAGCTTCACAATTTGTCTGCTGTTGTGCCGGTTTATGACCTTGCAGAAGCAAACGGAACATATTATGCAATAATTGAAAAAACCGAATCCGTGCCGCTCAGAGAATATTTGCTCAGAAATGAAGAGGGATATATTTTGTGGGATACGGCAAGGCTTATGTTTATGCCTGTGCTTACAACAATTGAGGCACTTCATTCAAACGGTATTGTTCATGGCTCAATCACTCCCGACAATCTTGTTCTTTGCAGAGACGGCAAGGTGCATCTTGCTCCGTTTCCTATTACGGAAGCAAGCGATCAGTCAACTGCTATGGAATTTACGGAAAATGACGGCTATACTGCACTTGAGCAATATAACAATAAGCACAGAATATGTGCCGCAACCGATATATACAGTTTTTCGGCTTGTATTTACAGGGCTCTTGTTGGTTCTAATCCGCCGTCGGCAGTTTCAAGAGAAGCAAATGACAAACTTATGATTCCGAATACTATTGCCGAAAAAATCCCTATGCATGTTATTAAGGCTCTTGTAAACGGCTTGCAGATTTATCCTGAAAAAAGAGTGAAAACCGTTGAGGATTTCAGAGAACTTCTTGATGCCGCTCCTGCCGTAAAAGCCAAGGCTGCCGTCGAACAGGAGGACATTTATCAAAAAGGTGCAAAGGGCGGATATCCTGAATATAACGAAAGCAACGGCGACAAAAAGCGTAAGGCTGTTGTTGCGATTCTTATAATCTTGATTGTTGCCGCCATAGCCGCCGCCGTTTATGTAGTTCAGTTTTCGGGATTGATAGATAACGGAAAAAATAATACAACTACAACTCAGCCGGTAAAAACTTACCAGGTTCCTAATTTTTCAGGTGTAGGCTATACTCAAAGCGATATTGAAAATAACGGAGCGTGGAATGAACAGTTTAAATTTACATTCCAAGGCGAATACTCGGCGGATACCGAAGAAGGTATAATTTTTAAGCAAAGCGTTGCCGCAGGCGAAACAGTTGACCAAGGTAGCGAAATTATCCTTACGGTATCAAAGGGCATTCAAACCCAAACAGTTCCGGATGTAAGAGGCTTGGCGCTTGATGAAGCCACAAAACAGCTTGAGGACCTTGGTTTTAAGGTCAGCACCGTTGAGGTTTATAATGACGGAACACATGTTGCAAATACTGTTAAAAATACAGATGCGTCAGCTCCGGCAGCAGGTACTCTTGCCGCAGTGGGAGAAGAGGTTATTCTTCAGGTTTACGGCGAAGCCGAGCCTACAACGGCACCTGCCGTAACGGATTCTGTTGAACAGTGATTTAAATTAATATTTGTGATTTAAAGGACACAATCTACTGATTATGTCCTTTATTTTTGAAAAAATTTGACTTTTGAGTTTTAATTTGCTATAACATTAATCGGTTACAAAAAAGTTACAAAAATTACAGTTCTGTAAAGGAGACTTTGTTATCAGTAAATTATTAACTAAAATAACCGCTTTCGCTATGTCGGCAATTATTGTTTTGAGTGTCGGAGTACCTGTATACGCAGGCTCTGTGCATCAGGATTATACGGGAGCAAAATCAGTTATGGCAGGCGAATCACCGTTGGTGCAGAGTACATTTGATATGATGATTCCCGAAAAAGAGGAAAACTTCAGAATAGAAGCATACGATATCGGTGAAAACACTGCAAAACTCAAGTGGTCAAGCGACAAGGTTTATTTGGGCTATAACATTTATATGTTTAATCCGATTACACACAACTTTGAAGAGTATGCAACTGCCAATACATCAAGTATATCTTTTACCAATCTTAATGATGATTCGTCATATAAATTTATGGTATCATCGGGCGTCAGTGATGAAATGCTCGGTATCGTCAGTTTTAAGACCGAATCGTTAAAGCCTCAGCTTAAAATCAAAGACGCTTCTTCAGACGGTGTTGAGTTTAAGGTTAAAAATACTTATGGCAATGCAAAGTTTGTGTTGTATAGAAGCGATGACGGTAAAAAATTTAAAAAAATCGATGTTATAAAAAATGAAACATCATTTGTTGATAAAAATGTAAAAGCCGATAAGCAGTATTATTACAAGGTTAAAATGATTTCTGCTCATAAGGATAAATTCAGCAATATTGTAACGGCAGATATACCGAAAAAAATGAAACTCCCTAAAGTTTCGGGTGCAACAAAGACCTATGCTTATTATACGGCGGTAACAGCAAAAGGCTCGCCGCAATATGCACTTCTTAATTCCGAAGAATGTTATACCGATGAAAAAACGGGCATCCGTATGGTAGACGATTATTATTGCGTCGCTCTCGGCTCATTCTATGGAAGTACAATCGGCACAAAATACCGCATTACATTTTCAACAGGCGACTCCATAAAAGTTATTCTTTGTGACCAAAAGTCGGACAGACATACCGACAGTAACCATCAGTATGCAGTAAAAAATTGCGATATTATGGAATTCTATGTTGAAAAGGGCAAAATCCCGTCAAATGTTCGTGGCAATTACGGAAACCTTGAACAGTTCAGCGGCGATATTGTTAAAATAGAAAGATATTCGTTATAAACTGACAAACAGCTCTTCAATTTTGGAGGGCTGTTCGTTTTTGAAATGGACTAAACTCGTTTTGACGAGGTCATTGTTTTGTGTTATAATATTAATATATAATGTATATAATTAACGAGGTGACATATATGTTTAAGGAAATAGAATTCAGCAAAGTAAAGGAAAATGTTGTTGACCTTATTGCAAAGCAGTGGGCGCTTGTTACGGCAGGCGACAAAGACGGCTACAACACAATGACTGTATCTTGGGGTGCAGTCGGCGAACTTTGGGGCGTTGACACCGCAACTGTTTATATCCGCCCTCAGAGATACACGGATGAGTTTATTGAGAAAAACGATTATTTCACAATCAGCTTTTATCCTGCCGAACTCAAAAATCAAATTCACGGTGTATGCGGCTCAAAAAGCGGCAGAGATGTAGACAAGGCAAAGGAAGCCGGAATAACTCCCGTATTTGACGAAAAAGCACCGTATTTTGAGGAAGCAAAGCTTGTACTTGTTTGCAGAAAAACAGCAAAGGGCAAATTTGAGCCTGAACAATTCATCGACAAAACCATTGATGAAAGATGGTATCCTCAAAAGGACTATCACAACATTTACTACGGAGCAATCGAAAAGGTTCTTGTTAAAGAATAAAAATAGTTATTGATTTATTATATTATTTATTGTATAATAACAAGACAGAGGTGCTTTTACACCTTCAGCGTAGCGTATGGGCCCTGTGCGACAGGATGCTACGAACCTTGTCAGGCGGGGAACCGAGCAGCAATAAGTGGATTATTCTGTGTGCCTCAGACAAGTCTGTACGTTACGTTGAGGGCGTAGAAGCATTTTAATTCTTTAAGGAGGTTTTGATATGTATCAGGTTTTGTACAGAAAATACAGACCAAAGGTTTTTTCCGATGTTTACGGACAGGACCATGTCACCTCCACGCTCAAAAACGAAATCAAAAACGGCAGAGTGTCGCACGCATATTTGTTTACCGGTTCTCGCGGAACAGGCAAAACCACTTGTGCAAAAATTCTTGCCAAGGCTGTTAACTGTGAGCATAATGTTGACGGTGAGCCTTGCAACGAATGTGAGGTTTGCAAAGGACTCGACAACGGCTCAATCTATGATGTTGTTGAGATAGACGCCGCTTCAAACAACGGCGTTGACAATATTCGTGAACTTCGTGACGAAACAAATTACGCTCCGAGCCGTGGAAAATACAGAGTATATATTATTGACGAAGTGCATATGCTCTCAACAGGGGCATTCAATGCCTTGCTCAAAACTCTTGAAGAGCCACCTGCACATGTAATATTCATTCTTGCAACAACCGAAGTGCATAAACTTCCTGCCACAATTCTTTCTCGTTGTCAAAGGTTTGATTTCAAACGAATTCAGCCTGAAACCATGGCGGTCAGACTCAAAGAGGTTGCAGGTCTTGAAGGACTTAGCCTTGATGATGACGCAGCTGTGCTCATTGCAAGAATTGCCGACGGTGCATTGCGTGACGGTCTTTCCATTCTCGACCAATGTGCAGGCAGAAGCAAGGAAATCAATTCGGATTTGGTGTCCGAGGTTGCAGGTCTTGCCGGCAGAGAGGCTATGTATAAGCTGTCCGACTGCATTGCAAACAGCGACAGCAACACGGCAATGTCGATTATCAGCGACCTTTATCAAAACAGCTTTGATATGGAACGACTTTGCGTTGAGATGATTAATCATTTTCGTAACTTCCTTGTTGCAAAAACCGTGCGTAAAAGTCGAGAATTGATTATTTGCACGGATGACGAATACAATACGATTTTGGAAGCGTCAAAGGGATTTACGGTGGAAAGCATTGTTTTTGCACTCGACCTGTTCCAAAACACTTTGGTGACAATCAAGGGTGGCGCTTCGGCAAGGATTGAAGTTGAAATGGCGTTCATCAAACTTTGCGAGCCAAAGATGGACGAGAGTATCGCTTCGCTTCTTGACAGAGTTTCAAAACTCGAAAACGCAATTAAAAGCGGTGTAAAGGTTCAGCCGACGCAAACTGCTGTTCCTGCACCAAAAGAAGAATATGCGCCTAAGGAAGAACCGAAGCCGCAACAAAAGGCAGAGCCGACACCTGAGCCGACTCCCGAACCCGAAACGACTCCCGTTGAGGAAGAACCGCCTGTTCATGAGCAACAACCGGTTGTTGAAACTCCGCCTGTTGAGCACAAAACCGCACCGCCTGTTTCTGATCCAAACGAAACCGTGGAATTTACACAGTGGGGCGATTTTATGGATGTTTTGCATAGGACAAACATTCCGTTGTTTGGTGTGCTCAGCGGTTCAAAGGGTTATGTCAGAGGCGAGTTTTTCTTGCTCGACAGTCCTAATCCGGCGGTAAGGGATTTCATCAAACTGCCGATTCATTCAAGATCCATCAAGGCGGCTTTGCTTGAAGTAACGGGTGTTCACTTCAAACTCGGACTTTTTAAGCGTCAAACGGAGCAATCCGCACCAAAGCGTGATCCGCTTGAGGATTTAATCAATCAGGCACAAAATTCAATTAATATCGAATTTAAGTAATTTAATCAAGGAGAATACTATGAAAGCAAGAATTCCAAAAGGTATGGGCGGAGGCCCACAGAATATGCAGGCAATGCTCAAGCAGGCTCAAAAAATGCAAGAGGATATCGAAGCAAAAAAAGTTGAACTTGAGCAAAAAGAATATGTTGTTACTTCGGGCGGCGGAATGGTAGAAATCACCATGACCGGCAATCACGAAGTTAAGGCAATCGGCATCAATCCTGAGGTTGTTGACCCTGAGGATGTAGAAATGCTTGAAGATATGCTTGTTGCCGCTCTTAACGAAGTTACCCGTCAAATCGATGAGGAAGCTGAAAGAGAACTCAATTCCGTAACCGGCGGACTTAACATTCCGGGACTTTAAAAAGCAATTACAGATAGGATATAATTATGGCGTACAATCTTGCTCCGCTTCAAAATTTAATAGATCAGTTTGAGCGTATGCAGGGCATCGGTCACAAAACCGCACAGCGTATGGCGTTTTATGTTCTCGGCTTGTCCGATTCACAGGCACAGGAGTTTGCAAAAGCAATCACCGACGCTCACACCAAAATCAAGCAGTGCAAAATTTGTTGCGATTTGGCTGATGATGAACTTTGTCCGATTTGTAAGGACAACACGAGGGATAAGAGCGTTATTTGTGTTGTTGAAGATCCGAGAGATGTTGTGGCGATTGAGAGAACGCACGAATATAAGGGCACATATCATGTGCTCCACGGTGCAATTTCGCCAATGGATAACATCGGTCCCGACCAAATCAGGATTAAGGAACTTATCGCAAGGCTCGGAAGCGGTGAGGTTGAGGAAGTTATTATGGCAACCAATCCGACCGTTGAGGGCGAGGCAACCGCTATGTATATATCTCGATTGCTCAAACCTATGGGTATCACGGTCAGCAGACTTGCTTACGGAGTGCCTGTCGGTGCAGACCTTGAATATGCCGATGAGGTGACTCTTTCAAGGGCAATCGAAGGCAGAAGCGTAATTTAACAAAGAAATGGAGTGACAGGCTTGGAGAAAAAAGAAAATAACACAGTTGCAACCAACAAAAAAGCCTATCACGACTATTTTGTTTTGGAAAAATACGAGGCAGGTATTGAACTTTTCGGCACGGAAATTAAGTCAATCCGTGCAGGCAGAGTTAATTTGAAAGACAGCTTTTGCAGTGTTGATGACGGCGAAATGTTTGTTATCGGTATGCACATTTCACCGTACGAGCTGGGCAACCGCTTCAATCGTGACCCGCTTCGCAAAAAGAAACTTTTGCTCCACAAAAAAGAGATTATGAAGTTGTTTGGCGAAAGTCAACAGCAGGGATTGTCAATTATTCCGCTTGAATTATACATCAAAAACGGCAGAGCCAAGTTGTCAATCGGGCTTTGCAAAGGTAAAAAACTCTATGATAAGCGTGCCGTTCAGGCAAAAAAAGACGCCAACCGCACGATTGAACGTACACTCAAGGAGAGTTACAGATAATGAAAAGGACCTGTGTTGATTGCGGTAAAGCATTTGAAATAACGCCTAGTGAAGAACAATTTTATCATTCAAAAGGTTACAATTTACCTAAGCGTTGCAAAGCTTGTCGTGATAATCGTAATGGCAAAAATCTAATAACTGTAAAAGAAAGCCGTCCTATACTAATCAACATTTCTATTACTCTTATAGCAGCAACAATAGTATTTGCCTTTTTTACAAAATATACTTTAAACAATAATACTTCTGCAATTATTTGCTGCGTTGTTTCTGCAATTTTATCATTACTTTGTTTAATTTTTTCAAGCAAAACAAAAGAAGTCGATTTTTCGTTTAACAATAAATATAAATATGGGTTTTATGATGCCGAAAGTTTATACACCCATTATATAAAACACGGAAGAGATACCAAATGCAAATCCGCAGAAGAATATCTCATCAAAGCTAACAATGTAATAGAAAACAGGAATGCAATTCATAAACAAACCGTTGATGATGACACAGCATATTACATTGTCCCAACAGGCGAATTTGTAGTGATTTCACCGGCAAAATACATTCGAACATATTATAGAACAAACTATAAATATTATCTAAAACAATAATATTTAATATACGGGGATGAAAGGATTTCGACGGGGTCGGAAAACCTTGGTCAGCGAGTAGCGGAGTTGCACCGCTTTAAAAGTAACAACTTTAAAATTAACTGACAATAATACAGTTTCTTTGAAGGCTGCGTAAGCACCCTTCCGTTCTCACCGATAGTGCCACGGATTGGATGAGGGCGTCGATTAGTGGCGAACATGAATGAGAGAGTGCTTCGGCTCTCATCAGGAATCAGAAGCTACCGTAGCGTATAGGCTGTTTGTCGCCGATGCGTGAGGGGAATCTCAAACGATAAACTACACTCGTAGAGCCCTTGGCAATCCTTCTTCGGACGCGGTTTCGATTACCGCCATCTCCACCACTTTTAGCCTTTTGAGTAGCAATGTTCAAAAGGCTTTATTTACGCCGAAAACCGCATGAATAAAGGGCTTTCACGGTATGATACACTCTCTTAAAAACTGACACAAACTCATATAAATTACTCATAAAATTAATCATAAGGGGTAGATTTTGGGGTACTGAAAACTATATACTCATCTTATTTCTCGGATGATTTTCTTCAAGAATATGCCTAATTTTATTTGTGCTGATATGAGTATAAATTTGAGTAGTCGTAATCGAACTGTGACCGAGAAGCTGTTGAATATATCTTATGTTGACATTCTCATCCATAAGTGCTGTAGCAAAGGTGTGCCTGAACATATGAGGAGTAATATGTAAATCTACGCCGCTTCTTTTGGTATAATCGTTTATCATATTCCTGATAGATTGCTCTGAATACCTGCTTTCTAATTTGTTGATGAAAACATAATCGCTGTCGCAATCACAAATTTTAATATATTCACTTAAAAGTCTTGATACTTTAACATTAGCAATACACATTATGCGTTCTTTTGAGCCTTTGCCGTAAATGTATATTGTGTTGCTGTTAAGGTCAAGACTTCTTCTTTTTAGATTGCTGATTTCAGATACTCTCATTCCGGTTGAGAATAATAGTTCAATGATTATGGTATTTCTCAATGCTACTTTGTACTGATAGTGACTTTTAGCATTATTAAGCTGTAAATATGAAAATTTCAAAATGCTTTTTATACTTTCAATCGGAATGGTTTTCGGCAGAGTAATCGGTTCTTTATATTTTAATGTAATTTTATGAAATGGATTGATTTCAATAATGTCCTCAATTTCCATATACCTATAAAATGCTTTCACGCAGGCAATTTTTCGTTTTGCAGTCTTCGGTTTGTAATGCTGATGAAGTGAGTTTATGTATTTGTTTAGCTCATTTTTGCTAAAACAATCTTTGCCTTGCATATATGAGCAAAATTGTCTCAAATCAATTTTATATGCTTTTATTGTTAAAGCACTCAACCCTTTTAAATCACTGCAAACTGCAATATAATCTTTCACTTCTTTTTCTATGTCTGTCATAATAAAACCTCCAAAAATATCTGATTTTATTATGCTTGCTAATAAACCAAAAGTCGATAAATTTTGACTATTTTAGTTGGATTTCTTGCAATTATGCCGTATTTTTCTGCATTTAGGCATTTTCTATTGACAAATTAGTAGAAATATGATACTGATTAATTAAACATAATGAAAGGAATACAGGATAACTCTGAATTATTCTGTAT